>ERZ777305.734-NODE-734-length-50102-cov-14.765500_pt1 | contig 50102 bp, 40 predicted proteins | sample MGYA00374965_ERZ777305 | MGnify/ENA primary metagenome ERZ777305 (study PRJEB29328, sample SAMD00013331) | mouse gut metagenome | study: EMG produced TPA metagenomics assembly of the Metagenome analysis of fecal microbiota from mouse which was promoted...
CCACACTATACTCTTGACATCACCTCCCCGCCCACCGGAAAAATCCGCTGACCCAATATTTCCAGGTAGCATTCTATAATGCAAAAGAGCTGCAAATAAAGAATTTGCAGCTCTTTGCGGAGAGGACGAGATTCGAACTCGTGGTAGGATTGCTCCTACGTCAGTTTAGCAAACTGGTGGTTTCAGCCACTCACCCACCTCTCCATGGTTGATTGAATGTGATAGGCTCAATCGTGGTGCAAAGTTAGGCATTTGTCGGGTATTATCCAAATGTTTTGTCGCTTTTTTGCTGAAATGGCTTATTTTTCTTAACTTTGACGCCTATATGAAGCATAGCGTATCCAGAATATATCATTATATGGCGCTGGTGGTGATAGCGTTGCTCATCACTGCGTGTGCCAGCATCGGCCGCCCTGAAGGCGGGCCGCGGGATGTCGATCCGCCTGTGTTTGTGCGTTCGACACCAAATCCCGGGGCTAAGAATGTGACGTCAAGCCGTATTGACATCTTTTTTGACGAGAATGTGCAGCTTGACGACCCGTCGTCGAAGATAGTGGTGTCGCCGGCGCAGAAGCAGATGCCTAGCATCCAGGCCCAGGGCCGGAGGGTCACTGTGGAGTTGCGTGACACAATGTTGCCCAACACCACTTATACCATTGATTTTTCGGATGCTATAAATGACCTTAATGAAAAGAATATCCTCAATGGGTTCGCAATGGATTTCTCGACTGGCGACACTATTGACACGCTCAGGATTTCCGGGGTGCTGCTGGAGGCACGTACCCTGGAGCCGGCTCAGGGCGTGCTTGTGGGTGCTTACCGGAATCTGTCGGACTCGGCTGTAAGCACTCTCCCGATGGAGCGTGTTGCGAGGACAAATCAGCTGGGACAGTTCACGTTGCGAAACCTGAAGGCAGGTGAATACCGTGTCTATGCCGTCAATGACCTTAACCGTGACTACCATTGGGACCGGTCGGAGGATATAGCGTTCTTTGACGCGGTGGTGTCGCCTTCGGTAGAGGCTATATCGGTGACGGATACTTTGCGCGGTGCAGGGGGCGTGGACTCGCTGGTGACGCGCGGAGGTGTGCGGTATCTGCCTAACGATGTGTTGCTGACGTGGTTCAACGAGGGCTACCGTCCTCAATATCTGTCGGACTACAAACGTCCGGAGCGTACGAAGGTGACAATCAATTTTGCTGCCCCATCGGATACTTTCCCTGTACTTACCATTGCCGATGGACCGTTGAAGGGTGTTGACCTTGCCGAAAGGTCGGTGCTGAGGCGTTCGGCCACACGTGATACCCTTGTATATTGGATAACGGATTCGATGGTGTATAGGCAGGATTCGTTGCTTGTCGCCGCTAGATATCTGCGTACGGATACATTGGACAACCTGACGTGGACTACGGATACGCTGAAGTTTAATTTCCGTCAGGCTAAGAAGAAAGAGAAGAAAAAGAAGAAGGATGACGCCGACACTGTCCCCAAGATAGAGTTCCTGGCGTTCACCCCCGGCAGTAGCGTACAGGATGTTCACCGTCCGATGATGTTTTCTGCATCACAGCCTTTGTCTGGCATAGATTCTTCAGCTGTACATCTGGAGATTAGGGTGGATACTGTATGGCGGCCGTTGAAGTCGTCTGTGTTGGAGGTGGACAGCCTTGACCCCATGCTATATAGGTATGATTTCAAATGGGAGCCCGGGGCGAAGTACCGTATCAGGATAGATTCGGCTGCGATAACGAGTGTCTACGGGCGATGGAACAGGCCGGTTGAGCATGAGTTCACGGTGAAGAAGATGGAGGACTATGCGAACCTCTTTTTCCGTATAAATGACCTTGATACGGCCAAGGCGGTGGTGGAGCTGCTGAACAGTTCTGATGCGGTGGTCGCCACGTCCCACGTTGTTGATGGCCTTGCATCGTTCCGCTTTCTTGCGCCCAATACATATTATGCCCGCCTTTTCCTTGACGCTAACGGCAACGGAAAGTGGGATACCGGGCTTATGTCTGACCGCAGGCAACCTGAGGAGGTATATTATTACCCGCGGAAGGTGGCGGTCAAGGCAAATTGGGATGTAGAGCAGCCATGGTCGGTATACGACTTGCCGCTTGACGTGCAGAAGCCGCTGGACATAAAGAAGAACAAGCCAAAGCTTAAGTCCGGTGATCCAGGCTATGGCCGTAACAGGGACGGTGAGGATGAAGAAGATGAGGACGGATTCTATAATGACGGGAATTTCCATGGTACAACAAACAACAGGTATGACAATTCGCGCCGCGGTAACGCTTTCGGGAACTCCGGCGGTTTGCGTAACGCTTCATCGCGGTAGTAGGGCATTATGGACAGGAAGGAAATGACACAGCGTATTATATTGCCAGAGCCGACGCTGCGCAGGCTTCCGTGGTATCTGTCCTATGTCAGCATGTTGCGATGGAACGGTGTAGAATATGTGTCGTCCACTCAGATTTCAAAGGAACTTAGCGTTGATGCCTCGCAGATAGCCAAGGACCTGTCGTTCCTTAACATAAAAGGCAAGACCCGTATCGGCTATGAGGTGGCATCGCTTGAGCGCGGGCTTCAGGACTTTCTGGGTTTCCTTAAGAAACATAATGCCGTGATTGTCGGGACGGGAAGCCTGGGGGCTGCCTTGATGGCCGATTCCGGCTTGCATAACTACGGCCTTAACATAGTGGCGGGATTTGATATAAACCCCACGGTGATAGGGACGACTATTTCCGGAGTGCCTGTATTCCATGTCGACCGCCTGGAGGAAATGAGGGTAAGGCTCAAGGCGGAAATCGGGATAGTGACTGTTCCGGTTGAAAATGCTCAGGCTGTGGCTGACTATATGGTGGCGGCAGGTATAAAGGCCATCTGGAATTTCACGCCGTTCAGGCTTAAAGTCCCTGAAGGGATAGTGACCCAGAATACATCGATATACGCCCATCTTGCCGTTATGTATAACCGCCTTGGAAGTCAGATGACTGTAAAGAAATGAAGGTAATATTGATTGACGGTGGGACGGTAGATTGTCCCCAGGATGTTACGCGCCTCGCGCCCGGTATGGCGGCTGTAAGGCTGCTGGCCGACTCGGCGGTGGTGCGAGGAAACCGCCCGGTGTTCCTGCCGGAGGCGGGTTCTCCGTGGCAGGGCAGCGTGTCTGTCGCCTATAGGGTGTCACGGTTAGGTAAGAACATATCAGGCCGGTTTGCCCATCGGTATTATGATGCGGTGACATTGTGCGTGCTGTCGTCGCCAGCCGTGGGGACTTTCCCTTCAGGCCTGGAATATTGCATAGACGGTATCCTGTCATTGGGCGAATGGCAGCCTTTGGAGGCCGCATTCTCCGCGCAGGGCGTATCCGGCGGTACGGGGCTGTCTTTGGAATGTGGTGACGGCATGGTCAAGGCCCGGGCTGTGATACCGGATGCAGGCTGTACCGGTGTAGATACTGCGATAAGCGCTGTGAGCCGTTACGTTTCGTTGAAGATGGGTGATGTCATAATCCCGTACCGTTTCGACGGGAGATTCCCGTTGGACTTGGACATGTCGGTTTCGGTGTCGCTTGGGGATGTCGATGTGCTGTCCTATAGGATGAAGTGACTTGGGTTCATGTAATGTCTGTGCGTTAAAAACCGTTGCAGGGGCAATAATTGCTGCCGCTTTCAGTTATTTACTAGTAGACAGACCAATGATTATTATGAAACTGCGCCTAAGATACAATATAACGATAGCGGCCATCTGCATGCTGGCCGTAATGGATGCCGCTGCACAGAAAAGCGAGTTTAACCCGGTCACCACCGGTGTTACATCGTTGAGCATAGCCCCAGATGCCCGTGGCGCATCGATGGGCGACCTCGGTGCTGCGACAGATCCGGATGCCAATTCACAGTTCTGGAATCCTTCTAAGTATGCATTCGCCTACAGCAAGGCGGGTGTGTCGCTGAGCTATACCCCGTGGCTGCGCAAACTCGTCAATGATATATTCCTGGCCAATGTTGCCGGATACTGGAAGCTTGGCTCTCAGGACAACCAGGCTTTAAGTGCTTCGCTCAGATACTTTTCTCTTGGAGAGGTAAATACCGGCGGAGGCCCTAACGGTATAGGCGGACAGAGTATCAATCCGTATGAATTGTCGTTCGATATCGGATATTCGCGCAAGTTGTCAGATAAGTTTTCAATGGGCGTGGTGTTCCGCTATATATATTCCGACCTTGGCTTTCCGGAATCGGATGCTGAAGCCCCGATGGTCGGCGCGTCTGCTTTTTCGGCGGACATATCAGGATATTACACCACCTATCCTGTGATAGGCCGTAACGAGTGCCAATGGTCATGGGGATGGGATATTTCCAATATCGGGACAAAGGTGTCTTATGACCATGGCAACAACCCCGCGTTCCTGCCGACTAATCTCAGGCTAGGTACTACATTCATGTTCCCGTTGGCCGACTACCATAACCTTGCCTTTTCGTTGGATGCCAACAAGCTGCTTGTGCCTACCCGTCCCAGGCAGGTGGACTATGATATGACTACTCCTGAAGGCCAGGGGGAGTATGAACAGGCGTTGCAGGACTGGAAGGACATGTCGCCAATCACCGGGATATTCAAGTCGTTCTCCGATGCCCCTGGCGGCTTCAAGGAGGAGCTGAAGGAGATAACTTGGTCGTTGGGTGCGGAATATAGCTACAATGACCAGTTCTTTCTGCGGGCAGGCTATTTCTATCAGAATGAGATGAAAGGCGACATCCAGTATTTTGGTATAGGGGCTGGCTTTTCGCTTAACATAGTCAAGCTTGACGCCAGCTATATGCTGGCCACGGCACAGACATCGCCTCTCGACCAGACATTGCGTTTCACCTTGACATTCGACATGGATGGCCTTAGGGATATTTTTGGCAAACGGCGCTGATGCCCAGTTGACATAGTTATGGAATTGCGTATAGGACAAGGATTTGACGTCCATCGGCTGGTAGAAGGCCGTAAGTTGATAGTATGTGGGGTAGAGATACCTTATAATCTGGGGCTGCTTGGCCACAGTGATGCCGATGTCGCAATACATGCATTGTGTGACGCCCTCCTTGGTGCGGCTGCCATGGGCGATATCGGGGCGCTGTTTCCTGATAATGACCCTAAATATGAGGGCGCAGATTCCCGGGTGCTTTTGCGTCATGTGGTGCGGCTGCTTTCAGATGCCGGCTACAGTATCGGCAATGCAGACATAACCATAATCGCCCAAGCGCCTAAGATGCGTCCATATATCGATGCGATGCGTGAGGTGATGGCGCAGGATATGAACGTTGCTGTGGACGCAGTGTCAGTTAAGGCTACCACAACCGAAAGGCTTGGATTTACAGGTCGGGGAGAGGGCATAGCCGCGCAGGCAGTAGCGTTGATCGCAAGATAAGGGCGTCCTTTAACATATTGAACCTTTGATTTATGGCAGTAGATATTTCACGCGCCATGGCGCAGCGTACGTTGGTGCTTGACGGCGCGATGGGCACTATGATACAGAAGTTGGGGCTTACTGAGGACGGCTTCCGGGGAGACATGTTCTCATCATGGCATTGCAATCTTGCAGGATGCAATGATTTGTTGAATTTGACCCGGCCATCCGACATAGCGGCAATACACCGCTCATATATGGAGGCCGGCGCAGATATAATTGAAACAAACACGTTCAATTCCACTTCAGTGTCACTCAGTGACTATGGCCTTGGCGCATATGCCTCGCAAATAAATCTGGAGGGCGCAAGGATTGCAAGGACGGAGGCGGATGCCTTCATGCAATCAAATCCGGGACGGACGGTGTGGGTTGCCGGTTCGGTTGGACCTACAAATAAGTCACTCTCTATGGCCGCCTCCTTGGCCGGTGAGAGGGAAGCCCTCACTTGGGATGTGTTGTACAATGCATACCGTGACCAGATTTCTGCATTGGTCAACGGTGGTGTTGATGTCCTGCTTATTGAGACTGTTTTTGATACGCTTAACGCGAAGGCCGCAATCAAGGCTGCACTTGACATAATGGATTTGTCGGGACGGGATGTGCCCATTATGGTTTCGGTGACGCTTACCGAGAACGGACGCACACTGTCGGGCCAGACATTGGAGGCATTTGTGGCTTCTGTGGCACATGCACGCCCGTTATCGGTAGGGTTGAACTGTGGGTTTGGCGCTGACAGGCTTATACCGTATATCGATATGCTCGCGTCCATGCCTTTTGGCATAAGCATGCATCCCAATGCCGGATTGCCCGACAGGCTGGGCCAATATGACTGCACGCCGCAATCCATGGCAGAATCGCTTGCCCCTGTGTTGGCGGCGGGCAAATTGAATATAGTGGGAGGATGTTGCGGCACTACCCCATGCCATATAAGGGCTATAGCGGAATTGGCGCATGTGTCGCCGTCACGTCCCATACCTTGCGATGACGGGGGCATGCATCTTTCGGGTCTGGAGGCTGTGACTGTACCGCAATATCCCGATTCCCTTTTTAAGGTGGGTGAACGGTGCAATGTCGCGGGTAGCCGTAAGTTTTTGAGGCTCATTAAAGAGGGAAAGATAGACGAAGCCGTGGACATAGCGCGTAGCCAGATATTGGCAGGAGCGCAGGTTGTGGATGTGAATGTCGATGATGCCATGCTGGATGCGCCGGCAGAAATGGCGCGTTTCCTGGATGCCTTGGCGTCAGATGCCGTTGCGGCATCTGTGCCGGTGATGATTGACTCTTCATCTTGGGATGTGGTTTCCGCCGGTCTTTGCCATTTGCAGGGGCACGGTATAGTAAATTCTATATCCCTTAAGGACGGAGAGGATGAGTTCCTGCGCCGTGCGCGGCATATCCGTAGCATGGGGGCTTCTGTTGTCATTATGGCCATGGATGAGACAGGGCAGGCTGATACGTTTCAGCGTAAGGTTGATGTGGTGCGGCGTAGCTACAGGCTGCTTATGGATAAGGCCGGATTCCGTCCTGCCGACATGATATTCGACCCGAATGTGCTGGCTGTCGCTACAGGAGTGGACGCTCACAACGGTTACGGCAAGGCATTTATAGACGCTGCCAGGGAAATTAAGGAGCTTATGCCAGGGGTGCATGTGAGCGGTGGCCTAAGTAATCTGTCGTTTTCATTTAGGGGCAATAATTTTGTGCGTGAGGCCATGCATGCCGAATTTCTGTCGCTTGCATCCGGACTTGACATGGCTATAGTGAACCCTTCATCGCTTGTCGGTGTCGACAGTATACCGTCAGGCCTGCGTCATGCGATAAGGGACGTGCTGCTTGATTCTGACAGAGGTGCCCCGGCGAGGCTGCTTGATGTGGTGGCGGCCTTGCAGCCGGATGTGATGGCTGATTCCAAGGCGTCGGCCGGCCGAAAGCCAGAGGCGAGGCCTACGGTTTCGGAAATGATAGTGAGAGGCCGTCATGAAGGCATTGAGGAATCGCTACAGGAAGCCATATCTTCAGGTATGACTGCTATGGAGATTGTAGAAAAGCTTCTGATGGAAGGGATGAATGAGGTCGGACGGCTGTTTGCCGATGGCCGTATGTTCCTGCCGCAGGTAGTGAAGAGCGCCCAGGCCATGAAATATGCGGTGGGATGGCTTGCGCCGTATATAGAAGCGGAGCGTGAAAGTAGGGATAATGCTCCTGGCGGCTCATTGCCTAAGGCCGTCATTGCCACGGTCAAGGGCGATGTACATGATATAGGCAAGAATATAGTCTCTATCATATTGCGTTGCAATGGTTTTGATGTGGAGGACCTTGGGGTTATGGTATCTGCGGAGCGCATTATAGCCTCAGCGTCTGTCCCAGGGGTCAAGATGGTGTGCCTGAGTGGGTTGATTACACCTTCGCTTGCCGAAATGGCTCATGTGGCATCGCAGATGGAAAAAGCCGGGTTGCATATGCCGTTGTTTGTAGGTGGCGCTGCGGCATCGGAACTCCATACGGCGGTAAAAATCGCACCATTGTATTCCTCTCCGGTGTTTTATACGCATGATGCCGCCACGTTGCCGGTGGTGGCACGCAGTTGGCTTAATCCTGCCACACGTTTTGAGGTTGTCAGGGAAAATACTTCCCGCCAGGAATCATTGCGTGAAAGTATGGCCAGGCCTATAAAGATGCTTTCGTTGCCGCAGGCAGATTCAAAAAGGCCAGAGGGCAGGCCATGGGAATATGCCGCATATCCTCATGGTGTGTCCGATTTCTATTATCGTATAGCGGATTTGCGTCGGTATATAAACTGGAGGCCGTTCTTTATCGCATGGAAGCTAGATGGATCGCTGGCATCTGTCGCTGACGTCCAGGGCTGTGGGCATTGCATGGCGCAATGGCTTGCCGGAATGCCGGAACATAAACGGGCAAAGGCGGCGGAAGCCATGCAGTTGTATAAGGAGGCAGGCAGGGCGTTGGACCGTCTTGAGGCCTGCCTGGAGGAAGCCGGTGGCAGTATACGTGCACGGGTAGTTTTTGTCGCAGCCGGTTCTTGTGGTAATGATATTGTGCTTTCAGGCGGGGCGGAAAGGGTCGTCATGCCTACGTTAAGGCAGCAGGAGGATTGCAAGGCAGAGCCGCGTCTGGCGATGTCGGATTTCATAGGAGCAGCGGAGGCCCATGATGGATTCCTTCCGGATACGGCTGCTGTTTTTGCGGTTACGGCAGGAGGATGCATACAGTCGGAGATAGAGGATGCCCGGAATTCAGGCGATGAATACCGCTCGCTGCTTTACCAGTCATTGGCCGACAGGCTGGCTGAGGCTGCCACAGAGCTTACCCATCAGCGGGTTTCTGCAGGGCTGGGTATACGGCCTGCAATAGGATACCAGTCACTTCCAGACCAGTCCTTGGTATTTGAGGCCGACAAGATTTTGGGATACGGAGATGTCGGCATAACCCTTACCGATACCGGCGCTATGTACCCACAGGCATCCACTACAGGCATAATGATCTTCAATCCGGATGCACGCTATTTTTCTGTGGGACGTATTGGAAAGGATCAGTTGGCCGATTATGCGGCCCGCAGGGGCATGACTCCGGAAAATGCTAGGAGGTTTATTGGAAGCAGGGTGGTCGATTAACCATAATTAACATCGGTATCTTGGCGAATTGTACGGAAATATGCTAACTTTGCAGCATAAAACATATTTATACTCCAAAGGGGTCTCGCCATTGTAATGGCCGGGATTCTTTTATTTTTATTTATCGTACCGAAACACAAAAAGATATTAGTTATGGCTATAACTTACATGACCAAAGAAGGTTACAAAAAAAAGATGGAAGAAATCGCCTATCTGGAGACAGTGAAGCGTCCAGAGATATCAAGGGCCATCGCCGAAGCCCGTGACAAGGGTGACCTGTCGGAAAATGCGGAATATGACGCAGCCAAAGAGGCGCAGGGCATGCTTGAGATGAAGATATCACAGCTCAAGGATATGGTGGCCAATTCGCGCATACTGGACGAGAGCAAGCTTAATACCGAAACGGTCCAGGTGCTGAACAAGGTTAAGATCAAGAACCTTGCAAACGGAATGGCAGTCGAGTATACCATCGTTGCCGACAGCGAGGCCAACCTCAAGGAAAAGAAAATCGCGGCCAGCACACCCATCGCCAAAGGTCTTTTGGGCCATAAGGTCGGGGACGTGGTTGAGATAAAGGTGCCATCGGGCCTGATGAAGTTTGAGGTGGTAGAGATTTCATTTTAAGAACCGTAAAGACTATACCGCTATGGCAACGATATTTTCCCGTATAATTTCAGGAGAGATCCCGTCCTACCGTGTGGCTGAAGATGAAAGCCATTACGCATTCCTGGATATAAACCCCGTTGCTGCGGGCCATACCCTTGTGGTGTCAAAGCGTGAGGTCGACTATATATTTGACCTTACCGATGAAGAGTATGCAGATTTGCAGCTTTTTGCAAAGAAGGTAGCCGCTGCATTGCGTGAAGCCGTTCCGTGCAAGCGTATAGGTATGGCTGTGATGGGGCTTGAAGTGCCGCATGCGCATATACATCTTATCCCTATAAATGCTGAATCCGACATGAATTTCTTTGCTCCTAAGAAGCAAATTGCGCCGCAGGAGATGGAGTTGCTGGCAAAGCGGATATCGGATGCGTTCAAGGGACTGAAAAGCTGATTGTAAAACGACCCATATCAATAGACAATGAAAAAGATGACAATCGCCTCAATCCTGGCTGCGGGTGTTGTGTCGGCTGCTGTATTCAGTGGTTGCACAAAGACTTCCGGATGGAGTGTCAATGGCAAAATTGACGGGGCTTCCAATGGAGAAAAGATGGCATTGCAGGGATTCAATGCCGGTGTCGGTTCGTGGTATCTGATAGATTCCATTGAGATAGGCCGCGACGGTTCGTTTGCTTATACTTCCGCCCAGCCGTCTCCATACAGTGATGTATACCGTCTGGAATACGGCGGACGTGCCATATATTTTCCGGTGGACAGCATAGAGTCGCTTACAGTCACTACCGAAGCCTCGGCATTCGATACAAAATGCAAGGTATCTGGCTCGGATCTGGCGGTAGCCATGCAGGATGTGGACCAGGCGATTGCCGAAGCTGTGGCACTAAATGGAGAGGAGGCGACATTGAACGATGCACTGCTTAAACGGCGTCTTACAGAGATGGCACTGGAGGATGCGAACGGTGTGGTCGCCTACTATATAATAAACAAGCATGTTGGGCGTAAGCCACTATTTGATGTAAATGACCGTAACGACTTGCGCACTATAGGGGCAGTGGCAAACAGTTTCCTTACCAACCGTCCTGATGATCCGCGTACGGCGTATCTGGAAAAACTGTATATCGCCAACCGTCCATCCATACAGGGTGGAGTGACGATTGAGGCAGAGGAGGTCGTACTGTTTGATATGGAGCTCCCTGATACAAAAGGTGTAAGCCGTAGACTTGGCGAAATGGCGTCAAAAGGCAATGTTGTCCTGTTGAGCTTCGTGGTATACGGTGTTGAACCTACTGCCGCATATAATGTGAAGCTGAATGAAATCTACAACGCCAACCGTGATTCCGGTCTTGATATCTACCAGGTGTCTGTCGATCCTGATGAGATGGCATGGAAAAATTCCGCTCCGAACCTGCCGTGGACTTCCGTGTATGCTTCTCCGGTATCAGATAGGGAGATTATTGCAAAATACAATGTTGCGGCAGTGCCTATGACATATATAATCGACCGTAACGGGGAATTGGCAGAGCGTGTGGCCGATGTCGGCAAATTGTCAGCAGCTGTAAAGAAATATCTTTGAAACAAGGGACAATCCAGGACATGATTCTGGATTGTCCTTTGTCAATACCACATATTATAAATCAACGTTATCAATCAATTTCTTAGCGCTTTTATTTTAGATGAATGTAGCTATTGTCGGCGCTAGCGGCGCTGTGGGGCAAGAGTTTCTCCGTGTATTGGAGCAGACTCATTTCCCGGTTGACTCTCTCCGCCTTTTTGGTTCAGCCCGTTCTGCCGGCCGGACTTTTAACTTTAACGGTAATGATGTATCTGTCGAGGAACTGACGGAACAGTCTGATTTCTCCGGTATTGATTTCGCTTTTGTGTCAGCCGGTGCAGGCGTATCCTTGAAATATGCCGAGCAGATTACCCGTGGCGGGGCTGTGATGATCGACAATTCCAGCGCATTCCGAATGGACAGTGATGTGCCTCTGGTTGTGCCTGAGGTGAATGGCCCAGATGCATTGGACGCTCCGCGAAACATCATCGCCAACCCTAATTGTACCACAATCCAGATGGTGGTGGCCCTTAATCCGGTCAATTCCCTATCCCCTATACGCCGGGTTCATGTATCAACCTACCAGGCTGCCAGTGGGGCAGGGGCTTCAGCTATGGATGAGCTTGTAGGGCAGCATGCATCGCTGGCACGGGGAGAAGCCCCTGTGGTCGAAAAGTTTGCTCACCAGTTGGCATACAATGTAATCCCCCATATAGACGTGTTCATGGACAACGGATATACCAAGGAAGAGATGAAGATGCATATGGAGACGAAAAAAATCATGCATTCTCCGTCCCTTGAAGTCAGTGCCACATGCGTGCGTGTTCCTGTAATGCGGGCACATAGCGAGGCCATATGGGTGGAGACTGAGGATGAATTGCCGATCGAGGCTGTCACCGAGGCTTTCCGGGCTGCTGAAGGCATTGAAGTTATTGATGACCCTGCACAAAAGCGGTATCCTATGCCACTGCATGCCGCAGGATGCGACCCTGTATATGTAGGGCGTATACGTCGTGACCTGGCGAATCTCAAGGGGATAACATTCTGGACGGTAAGTGATCAGATACGTAAAGGGGCGGCGTTGAATGCCGTTCAGATAGCCCGCTATATAATTGACCACTGCTAAATTGGTTGAAGGCCGGTAATGCAGAATGTTATAGCATGCATGTGCGGCAGGAGTCCGTTGTCCGATGCTACTATACGGCAGTTGATGGCTTGTGTATCGCGCAGGGATTTCGGCAAACGGCAGCTATTGGTGCGTGAGGGCGTCAAGGGAGGCTTTGCATATTTTATAGAGCGGGGTATGACCCGCTCTTTTTGGCTTGTGGACGGTGTTGAGGTCACTACATCGTTTTCTCTGGAAGGCAGCATAGTGTTCAGCATGGATGAGATGTACTATGACAGGGTAAGTGAGGAGTTTGTAGAGACAATAGAGCCTACGGAGGCATATGCGATCGCTGTCAGTGACCTGAGACATCTGATGGACACAAACATTGAACTTTCGAGGTGGGCAAGGATCATACATCAGGATGAGTACCGTAGGATACACCGGTCGCATAAGGAGAGGCTGACGCTGCCTGCCCGCGGCAGGTATGAGGCATTCAGGAGGCAGTTTCCTGAAGTGTGCCGCCGGGCCAACCTAGGGTTCATAGCTTCAGACCTTGGCATTACGCTTCCGACATTGAGCCGTCTGAGAGGCAAGGCCCAGGATGTTAATTTGTCGCAGGACAAATGACTTCTGGGCAAGGTTGGGTAACTTTGCCATAATATCTAACCATAACTCTCTAAAATATATTGAATGTCAAAAATTATCACATCTCCGGGAGATTTGTCGGACACCATCGCAGCCAAGCCACATTACCACTTGCTTGACGGATTGAGAGGTGTGGCGGCCCTGATAGTAATAATCTATCACGTGTTTGAAGGGTTCGCCACCAATGCATCCGACCAGCACCTTAACCATGGATACCTGGCTGTTGATTTTTTCTTTATTTTATCGGGTTTTGTAATAGGTTACGCATATGACGACCGATGGAATGGCATGACTTTACGAGGGTTCTTCCGCAGGCGTCTCATCAGGCTGCATCCTATGGTGGTTATAGGGGCGGTGCTTGGTGCGGTGACGTTCCTTATACAGGGCAGTGTCAAGTGGGATGGTAGCAGTGTGCCTATGTCGGCTGTGCTATGTGCCCTTTTGGCTAGTGCGTGCCTGATTCCAGTCATGCCGGGCTCTATTGCTGAAGTCCGTGGAAATGGGGAGCTGTTCCCGCTTAACGGTCCTACATGGTCCTTGTTCTTCGAGTATATCGGAAATATCCTGTATGCCATATTCCTGCGCCGTTTTTCTACCATGGCGCTTGCCGTATTTGTATTTATGGCAGGAATACTTATGGGGATAGTCTCGTTTACAGACCTATGCGGTTCAGGAAATATGGGGGTGGGATGGACAATGGCCAATCATAACCTCATTGGAGGATTCCTCAGGATGTCATTCTCGTTTTCGTTAGGCTTGTTGTTGGCTCGCATATATCGGCCCGGCATGAAAGTGAAGGGCGCATTCTGGTGGTGCTCGTTGGCATTGGTGGCCCTGTTGCCAGTACCTTATCTGGGCACACTGGACAGCCACGTGATGAACAGTGTATATGAGCTTGTATGTATAATGGTCATATTTCCTGTGATAGTCTGTGTAGCGGCAGGCGGTGATACTGCAGGACAGCATTCAAGACGTATATGCCGTTTCCTTGGTGACATATCCTATCCTGTATATGCCATACATTATCCTGTAATGTACCTGTTTTATGCCTGGTTGTGGGACAATGCCCTTTCTTTTTCGGATGCATGGCCGGTTGCATTGGCCGTAGTGGCAGGAAACATAGTTCTGGCATATCTATGTATAAGGTACTACGATGCGCCTGTGCGGAGATGGCTGGCTGACCGGTGGAGGTCTCGTAAAATATCCGTTGTAGATTGATTTGGTTATTATGTGGCATGCTTCATCAACGCTTGTGGATGTCGCCTTTTGGTCTGGTTACGTCTATAAAGAGGATCTATGTTGTGCAACAAATAGCGCAGGTTTAGATGGTAATAAAAACAGCGCCGTATGGAATATTCCGTACGGCGCTGTTTTTATCTAGGTATTTGCTGGATATTTATTCCTTGCACTTTGCCTTGATGAATTCGCGGTTTAGGCGTGCAATGTTGCTCAATGAAATGTTCTTTGGGCATTCTGCAGCACATGCACCTGTGTTGGTACAGTTGCCGAATCCGAGTTCGTCCATTTTCTTGACCATTGCGCGGGCGCGGCGGAGGCGTTCCACCTGGCCCTGGGGAAGGAGTGCAAACTGGCTTACCTTAGCGCTGACAAATAGCATTGCCGAGCCGTTTTTGCAGGCTGCCACACAAGCGCCGCAACCGATACATGTTGCAGAGTCCATAGCCTCGTCTGCCACTTCCTTTGATATGGGTGTGGAGTTGGCGTCAGGAGCACCGCCACAATTGAACGACACGTATCCGCCGGCCTGCTGTATCTGGTCGAATGCATTGCGGTTGACTGTAAGGTCGCGGATTACAGGGAACGCAGCCGAACGCCAAGGTTCGATGGTGATGGTGTCGCCATCGTTGAACTTGCGCATGTGGAGCTGGCATGTGGTGATGCCCTGTACAGGACCGTGGGGATGTCCGTTGATGTACAGAGAGCACATGCCGCATATGCCTTCGCGGCAGTCGTTATCAAAAACTACAGGTTCTTCACCTTTCTCTACAAGCTGCTGGTTGAGCATGTCGAGCATTTCAAGGAAGCTGCTTCCTGTAGAAACATTGTCAAGGTGGTAGTTGACGAACTGTCCTTTCTCCTTTGGACCACGTTGACGCCAAATCTTGAGGTTTATGCTGATTGAATTTTCCATTTCTTGGTGTTTTAATATTTGGTAGAAGGCCGGGGATATGCGTTTTGGGGCTTACCCCGGCGCTTCATCGTGGTTGCTTGGTTTATGACTTGTAGTTACGTGTTTGAACCTGGATGGCCTCGTAGTTGAGCGGTTCTTTGAGAAGGATAGGCTTCTCATTGTCGCCGGTGTATTTCCAGCAGCTCACATACATGTAATCCTTGTCGTTACGTGCGGCCTCGCCATCAGCAAGCTGGTATTCTTCGCGGAAGTGTGCGCCGCAGGATTCGTTGCGGTTTAGGGCGTCGATAGCCATCATCTTCGACATTGTAAGGAAGTCTTCCAGACGGAGGGCCTTTTCCAGTTCGGTGTTCAGGTCATCGGCACGGCCTACCACGCGTAGGTCGGAGTAGAATTCCTTGCGCACCTCCTCGATTTCATCTATAGCCTTTACCAGGCTCTGGAGTGTACGGCCCATGCCTACGAGATTCCACATCACATGTCCCAGGCGCTTGTGGATTTCATCCGGTGATTTTGTACCCTTGATGTTCATCAGCTTTTCAATGCGTGCGCGCACGGCCTTTTCGGCTGCGTCAAACTCAGGAGCGTCAGTGTCGGGATGCTTCACCTTTATCTGGTCGCTCAAATAGTTCTGCATTGTGAACGGAAGTACGAAATAACCGTCGGCCAGACCCTGCATCAAGGCCGATGCGCCGAGACGGTTTGCGCCGTGGTCGCTGAAGTTGCACTCGCCGATGGCGAACAGGCCCTTTACCGATGTCTGAAGCTCATAGTCAACCCAGATACCGCCCATCGTATAGTGGCTGGCGGGGAATATCATCATAGGTGTCTTGTATGGGTTGTCATCAGATATCATCTGGTACATGTCGAAGAGGTTGCCGTAGCGGTCACGCACCACATCCTCGCCAAGGCGTTCGATGGCGTACTTGAAGTCGAGGTATACAGCATTGCCAGTACCTACACCGAAACCGGCATCGCAGCGTTCCTTGGCGGCACGTGATGCGATGTCGCGTGGACACAGGTTACCGAAAGCAGGATAGCGGCGTTCCAGATAGAAGTCGCGGTCCTCATCAGGTATGTCTGTAGGCTTTTTCTTGCCGGCACGTATGGCCTCTGCGTCCTCTTTCTTCTTGGGTACCCATATACGGCCGTCGTTACGCAGTGACTCACTCATGAGAGTCAGTTTCGACTGGTCTTCACCGTGTACCGGGATACAGGTGGGGTGGATCTGTGTAAACGCGAGGTTGGCGAGGTATGCGCCTTTCTTGAATGCCTGGATGGCAGCCGAGCCGTTGCAGCCCATTGCGTTTGTCGACAGGAAGAATGCACGTCCGTAGCCTCCGGTGGCCAGCACTACGGCATGGGCGGCATAGCGCTCGATTTCGCCTGTTACAAGGTTGCGCATGATCACACCGCGTGCACGGCCGTCAACGATGACGATGTCAAGCATCTCGCGGCGGTTGAAGCTGCGTACTGTACCCTTGTTGATCTGGCGGTTCAGCGATGAATATGCACCGAGCAGCAACTGCTGGCCGGTCTGTCCCTTGGCATAGAATGTACGGCTCACCTGTGCGCCGCCGAATGAACGGTTGGCAAGCAGGCCGCCGTATTCGCGTGCAAAAGGAACACCCTGCTGTGTGCACTGGTCGATGATGTTGTTCGACACCTCTGCAAGGCGGTAAACGTTGGCTTCACGTGAACGGAAGTCGCCGCCCTTGATTGTGTCATAGAAAAGGCGGTATACAGAGTCACCGTCATTCTGGTAGTTCTTTGCTGCATTGATACCGCCCTGTGCTGCGATTGAGTGTGCACGGCGGGGGCTGTCCTGTATGCAGAAGTTATATACATTGAAGCCCATTTCGCCGAGCGATGATGCTGCCGATGCCCCTGCAAGCCCTGTACCTACAACGATGATGTCTAGGTGGCGCTTGTTGGCGGGGTTCACCAGTTTCTGGTGGGCTTTGTAGTTTGTCCACTTTTCGGCTATCGGGCCTTCGGGTATCTTAGAGTCTATCTGGAACTCGGGAAGTTTGGAGGATTCGATGTCGGCGTAATCCTTCATGATAGGGGTTGAATCGATCATCCCTTCGAGTTTATTGATGTCTGCCATTGTTCTGCGGGTATTTTAGTTTAATGCCGGCTGTGAGGCTGCGGCTGGATTAGAGAAGAACTGCATTTGACGTTCGATGATGTCCTTGCTCTGTTCGAGCTGCATCACATGTTCGTTGAACGCATCGGGACACTGCTTCTTGTAATTGTCAATGATCACGTTGGCATCTTCGATGAATTTCGGGCCTTTGCTGAGGAAGACTTCCTTGGCTACGTCCTGCTGGTTTGCACCTTCGGCCTTCTGGATGGCTGATGCGTATTCCTTGTTGAAGTCAGAAAGGACGGTCTCTGCCTTTGCTCCCCATTCCTCTGCATACTGCTCCTGGAGATGCACGTCTGAGGTATAGTGGTTGCCGTTGGCCTGGACGGTGAACACCACAGCCTGTACGATGAACAGGGCTATGACGATTGATGTCCACCACAGGGCGATGCATTTCAGGCGTTCAAGCCAGTGCTTGCCGTTCCAGCCTGTTGACTGGAACATGGACCATACACCGTGGTTCATGTGGAACCAGAGTGCAACGAAGCCGATGATGTAGATTACAGGGGTATACCAATGGGAGAATGCTTCCTGGATGAACAGTGTGCCCATTGCGGGTGAGGCTGCTGCGCCGTTGACTGTGTACCAAGAAGTAGGGTTGTGTCCTACAAGCTCCTGTAGCTGCATCTTTGCCCAGAACTGGATAAGATGGACACCTAGGAATGCAAGGACAACGATGCCGAGCACGAGCATGTTCTTGGATGACCATTCCACCTGCGGGGGGCGGGTTGTCACGGCATAGCGGGCATGTCCGCGGGCCTTACGGTTCTGCATTGTGAGCCACAATGCGTAGATGATGTGCAGGATGAACAGTGCTGCAAGGCCTGCCGATGCTATCAGGGCATACCAGTTGGCGCCAAGGAACAGGCAGATGTCATTGTAGGCTGCCGGCCACAGGATAGCCACAGAGTTCATCAAAACGTGAAACGTAACAAATAGGACAAGGCACGCTCCGGTAATTGCCATTACGAGCTTCCTGCCTATGGATGAGCTTGTTAACCACATAAATGAGTGAAATTTGAAATTATTAAATTGTTAGTGTTGTTTTTGCCCAATGGTTGGTATATGCCGATAAGGCATGGATATACAATATGATATACCCTGCAAAATTAATCAATAAAGTGTGTCTCTACAACTATTAACGAAAAAATTCTTCAAATAATTGAATCAATCTTTCATCGTAGCCGCAGATATGAATGGCCGAACCGTACGGCTGCGGCACGGTCGAGCTCTTCACGGTGCTCTGGTGCGGCAAGGCTTATCACGGCCTTGGCCCGTTCTGCCAGGTTTTTCCCGCGCAGGTCGGCTATTCCGTGTTCCGTAACCAGATAATTGGTCTGGAAACGGGTCGTCACCACGCCTGCGCCGGGTGTAAGCACCGGCTTTATCTTGTTTGCGCCTTTGTTGGTGGTGGATAGCATTGCCAGGAACGAAAGGCCGCCTTCGCTGCGCGATGCACCGTAGACGAAATCATGTTGTCCGCCTACGCCGGAGAAGATTTTTGTCCCGATCGAGTCGGCGCACACCTGTCCGGTGAGGTCTATTTCAAGGCATGAATTTATAGACATCACCTTTGGGTTCTGGGCGATGCGGAACGGGTCGTTGGTCCATGCCACATCCTTGAATACTATGTCGGGATTGTAGTCCATATAGTCGTACAGGCGTCTCGACCCGAGAGCCAGCGATGCCACTGACTTTCCTGGCATCACTTTTTTCAGTGAGTTGTCAATTACGCCTTCCTCCAGCAAGGGCAGTATGCCGTCAGTCATCGCCTCTGTGTGGAGTCCAAGATGGCGGTGGTTGTGCAGGGCGCGGATTACGGCATTAGGTATGCCGCCTACACCTATCTGTAGGGTAGCCCCGTCCGGAATGCGTTCCGCAATGAAGTTGCCGATGCGTATTTCTTTTTCGGTAGGTACTGCTGTCGGCACTTCCACCAGTGGGTCATCGGCCTCGACTGCCGCCGACAGTTGCGACAGGTGGATTACCGGGTCGCCGTACGAAAACGGCATATGGCTGTTGATTTGCGCTATTATTATCCTGGAACATTCGGCGGCAGAAAAGGCAAGGTCGGCCGACACGCCGTAGCTCACATACCCGTCCGCGTTCGGCCGGCTGCAGTTGAGAAGCGTCACATCTACCGGGCATGTGCCGTCGCGGAACAGAGCAGGCACTTCCCCGAGAAACCGTGGGGTCATCGTCCCGTAGCCGTCAGCTATCCATTGTCTTACGGCGTTGGAAACAAAGAACGAGTCTACCAGGAATGAATCCTTGAATTCCGGACGGCAGTACGGAGATGGCCCTTTGGCGACGGCGAAGCCGGAATAGAGTGTTACGCCGCTGAGCTCGTTGCCCCGTCCGGCCAAGGCTTCCAGGAGCACTTCCGGTATGGAGGTGCTCCCTTGGATATATACATGGTGGCCGTTTTGTATGAGTTTCACCGCTTCGGCCGCTGTGGTAAAGTTAATGCTCATTTCTGAATGCTTTTAGGCGTTCGTCCAATATGTTGAATGCTTCATCGTTGTCGAGCAGGGATACACATATCCTCACTCCGTCCTGTTTGCTTCCTGTCGACGGCAAGGGTATTGACGATACTCCGAACCGAAGCAGGGCGCTGTGCAGTTGCTCGCTGTCCATGCCTTTGTATCCTGCCGTGAAGAAGAACCCGTCCGACACCGGGCGGTAGCCGTCGCGGTCATACACCAGGTGGAATCCGTTGTCAAGGAAAATTTTGCGAGCCCTGCCGCCGCGCCTTCCGTATTCCCCGCATAGCCCTACGAAGTCGAGCCTTCCGGCGGTCGCCTCCTCCAGCATGGCAGCCATGGCGTATTGTGCCGAATGCGCTGTGCCTGACGATGCCGTGTAGAGCACGCCGTAGATGTATGCGTCCCCGAAGGTCGGCATTTCGTAAAACTGTTCAAGGTATGGGAAGCGCCGTGCCGCCACCTTGTCGCCCATGCACACAAGGGCTATGCGCTGTCCGGCATAGCTGAATATCTTCGATGCAGATAATAGCAGTATGTAATTGTCAGTGTATTTGGCTACTGTAGGCACGAAAGGCTCGCGGTACGGCTCACCCATGTAATGGCGGAAGTCCATGCCGAAGTATGCCAGGTCCTCAAGTACGAACACGTCATATTCCGTGGCCAGCCGGCCTATAGTATCCAGTTCCTGTTCCGTCAGGTTTGTCCACGCCGGATTGTTGGGATTGCTGTAGATTATGCCGGTCACGTTGCCATTGTCAAGTATCGACCGTAGTTTCGGTTCTAGCCTGTCGCCGCGGTAGTTGTATATGTCGAATGCCGCCTCTTTCAGCCCAAGTATCTTGGCCTGGTTGCGTTGTGCCGGGAAGCCGGGGTTGATATACAGCATGGTATCCTTGCCCGGTACGCGTTGTCCCAGCAGCAAAAGCATGGTGAAGCAGCCCTGCATCGACCCTACGGTAGGCACGATGCCCCGAGGTGATATGTCGATGTCCAGGAATGCCTTGACGAACTCTGATCCGGCCTTCTTCAGCCGCGGTATTCCGGCTATGTCCGGATATTTGTTCGCTATGCCACCTTTTAGTGCCTCGATCTCGGCATTCACGCCTGTCATTACTGCAGGCAACCCTGGATTTCCTATTTCCAGGTGTACAAACCGTTCTCCGGCCTCTTCCTCCAGGGCTGCTGCCAGCGCACATATCTGCCGTATGGTTGCAGATGTCATTTTTACAATGCCTAGACGCCTTATGGTGTCCTCCAGTGTTTGTTTGCTTATCGGAAACATATATTGCCTACCTCCTATATGTCAGTTGCTGTGGTTCAACGTATATTTTCTTCCGGCATTGAAGGCCTTGATGTTCATTTCTATTATTTCCTCGCCCTTTGGGGTGAACACATCGGCTATGGCCTGGCGGATTTTTTCCGCCTCCAGGCATACGAATGGCGAAGCTGCACCCAGGAGTGCCATGTTGGACGCCCTTGGTGAAGCTTTTTCGCTGGCAAGCTTGTCTACATCGAACGCCACTACGTTGTGGCGGCCGTGGAGGTCGGCTATCATCGCTTCCAGGTCAGGATAGTTTGGGATGTTGACAAAAGGTGTGGTATTTGTCACTATGCGTCCTTCCGGGCCGAGGTATTCCACATAGCGTAGCGCCTCCATAGGCTCTAACGATATTATCAGGTCGGCTTGTCCCAATGGGATAAGGTCGGAGGCTACCGGCCTGTCGGAGATGCGCAGGTTGCTCTGCACGTCGCCTCCGCGTTGGCTCATGCCGTGTACTTCGGCCTGTTTTATATAAAGGTTTTCGTTCAGTGCAGCGCGGCCAAGTATGGCTGCTATGGAGAGGATTCCTTGTCCTCCTACTCCGGCCAGTATTATGTCGGTTTTCATGGGTAGGATGTTCGGTTTTGTTGTTGTCATCTGTTCTTTTTGGCGTGTCTTTTTGCAGTTTGTATGCACTCGCGGCGCGACACTATCACCGACAGTCCGTTATGGTCGAATTCCGTCCTGAATAGGGCCACCATTTCATCGTGGTTGCGTGGATGGGAGTCGATAGTGTGCACATGCTCCGGGGATGCCCCTAGTCCAAGGCATATGTCCTCAAGTTTGCCTGTGCCTTGTGAATCCTGTCCTCCGGTCATTCCGGTAGTGAGGTTGTCGGATATTATCACTGTTATCGGGGAGTCCTCATTGATGGCGTCCAGTAGTCCTGTCATTCCCGAATGGGTAAAGGTTGAATCCCCTATGATCGCTATGGCAGGATGCACGCCTGCATCGGCTGCACCTTTCGCCATGGTGATTGACGCCCCCATGTCCACACATGTGTCTAATGCATTGAACGGCGATAGCCATCCCAGTGTGTAGCATCCGATGTCCCCGAACACTTTCGGGCAGTCATACGCACCGATGGCATCGTTGAGAGCGCCGTACACATCACGGTGTCCGCATCCCTGGCATAGGGCCGGTGGCCTAGGTACGGTAAGGGCGCTCTTCTTGCCTTCGCATGTAATGGGGGCGGCATCTGTATAGGGATGGAACTTGGCCACCGCATTCCTTACAGAGTCAGGCGTAAGTTCACCGTCACGGTTAAGGTGGCCGTCCATTTTGCCGTACACTTTTACGCCGCGGTCGAGCAAACCCTTGAGCTGCCGTTCGATGAAAGGCTGGCCTTCCTCGATTACCAGTATGGCCTCTGTCTCATCGGCGAGGCGTCCTATCATCTTGCAGGGGAGGGGGTATTGCGAAACCTTTACTGTCGGGAACGGACATCCGTCCGGGAACACCTCGTTAAGGTAGTTGGATGCTATGCCCGACACTATTATCCCAAGCGATTTGTCCGGGCCGTCTGTATATCTGTTGAACGGAGACCTCTCCGAATCTTCTTTCAATAGTTCCTGCTCAGCAATGAGCGCACGGTTGCGTAGGCGGGAGTTGCCCGGCATCAGCACCCATCTGCGGGTGTCTTCCGGGAACGACAGGGTGTTTTCTATGCGTGGGGCGTCATCGGACGTCACTACTCCGCGCGAATGCGACAGGCGGGTCACGAACCGTAGCAGCACAGGCAGCCGTAATCGTTCCGACATGTCGAACCCGTATGCGGCCATGTCATAGGCCTCCTGTTGGTCAGACGGCTCAAGGGTAGGGAGCATGGCGAAATCGGCGAAGAAGCGTGAGTCCTGTTCGTTTTGTGATGAGTGCATTGATGGGTCATCGGCGGATACTACGATCAGTCCGCCGTTTGCGCCTGTCATTGCGGAATTGACAAACGGGTCGGCGGCGACATTGAGGCCCACATGTTTCATGGACACGATGGTCCTTTTGCCTGCGAACGACATCCCTAGGGCCTCTTCCATCGCTGTCTTTTCATTGCTGGACCAGTGCCGGTGTATGCCGCGTTCTTTTGCAACCTGATTCGACTGTACAAATTCCATAATTTCAGTCGATGGAGTCCCGGGATAGGCATACGCCCCGGACAGGCCTGCGTTTATTGCCCCGAGCGCGAAAGCCTCGTCGCCCAAAAGCAGATGTTTAGGTTTCATGGGTTGAAGATATAAGGATATTTCAAAAACGTTCCCAAATATACGACAACTTCCCCGTATATCAAAATAAACTGTGCCTATGCAGACGTCCGTAATCATGGATTCGGTCCGTATGTCCTGTATCCTGCCTGACGGCGGTGTGGTATCATCGGAATTCTATATTTATAGACGGTTCATTTCCGCTTCTGATGCTGTGTTGCCTTTATATTTGCTTTTGCGGGGATTGAACCTGTAGACTATGTTCAGGCTGACACCGCGCCAGTCATATCTTTGCTGTTTGCTGAAAAATATGCCGTAGGTGTCCATTGTCCAATCGTTGTTGGCCGTGTTGAATATGTCAGTAGCGGATATCTTTATGGTTAATGATTTATCAAACAGAGATTTGCCAATGGAGGCGTCCATTGTGAGCCATGTAGTGCCAAACTGGTTGGTGTGCATGTCGCCGCGCCCTTGTCCGCTTATATTGACAGTTAGATTCCATCCTTTAGGCAACGCCAGTGTGTTGTCAAAATAATATGAGAATATCGGACGGTTGTAGTTCGTGCCATCTATGTCAAGCCATTGTTTATATAAGCCTATGGTGGCGTTGGGTGTCCAGCGGTTTATCCGTCTGCTCCAGACAAGGTACATGCTCATGGCGGTAACATCAATATTTATGGGGTGCATGAGCAACTGGAGGTTATCGGCCGGATAAATTTCCTTGACAAATGCATAGGTGTCCATGCTTCGCGTAAAGTTGGCTTGTAGCATAAAGTCGTTCCACATGCCGGACAATTCTAAGTGGTGTTTCCTTTCATCGTGCAGCCCCGGATTGCCGCCCTCAATTTCATGTAGCCCGACATATGAAAGCGAGTTCGTGAGTTGTGGGTATGGCGGTTTTACGGTAGACATTTTGTAGCTGAGGCTAACCTGCGAGCGGTCGTTAAAAGAGTAACCGAATGAAATATCTGGTGTAAGCAGATGGTCATGGCGGCTCACATCCTCATTGCGCTTGCCGTTGGTTTTGAAATCGTAGTCGACATACTCATACCTGACACCTATCGACATATTGAATCTGCCGGACACACGCGTCCAGGATGCGAACATGGCGGCGGAAGTCTGCCGCGCATCTGTGAGAGACGAAGGTATGTATTCGCCTACCGTGGGGTTGAGCATCATATAGTCCAGGGAGGTATGGGTGTGACTGTCCTGTATGCCGATGGTGAAATCCCCTTTGGCAAGTGGGAAGTTCATGTATAGCTTACCTGCCCAAAGTGTTGAATGTCGTCTGTCGGTGGAGTTGACATCATCGGCGGTGGCATCTGGATAGGTGGTAGCCACGGAATTATCGGCGACCGAGTTTCTATAGTCACCGTCGAAATGCAATAGGAACTTATCGGCAAAAGTATTCTCGTAATACATGGAGACGAGGTGGTCATGCGCCCGGATATCCATATAGATTATGCGGGAAAGCGGAGCGGAGTCATCGAGCCGTTCATGGCCGGTGTTGGTGAAATCTACGCGTTCCGGGTTGTAGCGGTAATATGCTCCGAAAGACTGATTGCCCCGTGCATAATTGAATCCGCTACGGATTGTGCTGGTATTTGAGATGGCGCGGTTGTGCTGCATGCCTCCTACTACTACGGTTGCTTTGCCGTCATACATTAGTGTATTTGTGGATGAGCCTTTAGTGACGTTATCATTATGGTTGAATGTTCCGTTAAGGTATATGTCCCAATCGCCTGTACGGTAATTCAGGCTTAGGTTGTCCGATACGGACCACTGTCGGCGGCGTTGCAGCCGGAACTGGTCGGTCAGCGATAGACCTTGCATGAAATTACGTCGGGTAGTGATTTTCAGTACTGCCCCGGTGGTGCTGTTGTATGCAGCACCAGGGGACATTAGTAATTCAACTTTACGTAGGTTGGACGAAAGCAGTTGCTGGAGTTCCAGTCCGTCGCGCATGGGGCGGCCATCAATATATATTTCAATATTATCCTTGCCGATGACGTTTACGGTGTTATCCTCTACTTTTATCATCGGCAGTTGGGCAAGCACGTCAAGTGCATTGCCGAGGTAGGCGAGGTTGCTTCCAGGTATAGTTGATATAAGTGTTGTCCCTGCCAGTCTCGTGGCAGGCTGGTTTGCGGTTACTACCACTTCCTGAAGTTCGCGGGTAAGACTGTCTGTGCCCTCTTGTGTCTGTGCCTTGAGTGTTGCCACAGACAATATGGCCGCCGCAGTTGCAATAATGATTTTTGGATTCATGTGAGTCGTTTTTTTTGTAGCAAAATTACTCACAAATGATAATCGACATCAAATCAAAAGTTTGACAGCTGAGAATGCAATATATTGGTTATTAATATATTATAAAACACTGATTTGATAAAATCTGACAGGTCAAGATTTAACGTCAGAAAATTTCTGCAAAATCGGTATTCTTGGAATCGTTTGCCTCCAAAAGTCTCTTTTTAAGACGGGACTTTCTTTTGTAGACAACATCAATCGACTCTTCGAGCAGAAGGCTGATCGTGCGTGTTGATAAATTGCTTGCGAGGTAGACGGCAAGTTGGTAGTCTTCGGGCTTTATGTTGGGATGTGTTGCCTTTATACGTGACAGGATATTGTCGCGGCAGTCGTTGACGGCTTTTTCCATATCGGCAAATGACTCGGAACGCACTGCCTCGATTTCATTTTTCACTTTATCGGCGATGGCCTTGCGTTCAGTCTTTGTCCCCTGCGATTCGTAATATGTCTGGCAAAGGGAATCTATGAGTGCGAAACGGTTTTCAAGCAATCCGTGAAGTGTAGCCTCAAGCCTGGTTACATCACCGTCCTTTGATTCTATACACTCATTAAGCATTGAAGCTTCGGCCATCAGTGCATTATTATGCGCCGACTTTATCTTAAGCCGTTGCCGCATCCAGACGATGATACCGGCTGCAATAAGAAAAACGATTAAACCGGTATAAACGATCTGCTCTCGCTTTATCCGCTCTTTATATAGCATAAACTCTTTCTCCTTTTGGAGATAAAGGGCGGTGGCAAGTTCGTTTTTGTTGTCGGTTGCCCGTAAAAGCGCCTTAATTCGTGAGGCTCTTTGAAACTCTTCCTTATTATGGGTGCTGTAATAGTCAACAGCGATATCTATAATAGTGTCTGTTGGAGCGGCAAGGTTATTGGCCAGCATCGCCTCGCTGTAAAGCAACGCCCATTGGGCCATTGTGGCTGAATCCTGGAATCCGGAGACATCCAGGCTGTTAAGTGCGGAGAGTGCAGCCTGCGGGTCGCTCGTAATGAGGCGTTGCGCCTCATCAAGCACTTTTGGTTGGGTGCTTGAATAGCTACATCCTGTGATGATAAGCAGAAAGATGATGTAGGGTAGACTGCGCATTTCGGCCGCAAAGTTATCAATAATTCGGTAGAACCTTAATTGACTGTTGTTAAAATGTGTGTGTCAGTGGGAATTGAAATCATTTTTAATGAACATGGCCACAGAATCGTCTGTGTTTGCGCCTATTGTGATATCAGCAGCGGCCTTTACCTCCTCAAAAGCGTTGCCTACGGCTACAGCAAGGTCGGCTGCTTCCATCATTGGGATATCGTTGAGGTTGTCCCCGAAGACCACTGTCCTGTCTGCTCCTGTTCTTTTGGCAAGTTCGCGGACGGCTTGGGCCTTGCTTACGCCTGGTGCGAACACTTCGATGAAAGCCTCATTGCGGTTGAAGATGTCGGGGTAGGCGCTGACGGCGCATCCGGTTGCGGCTGTAATGTCGGCGGCGGCAACATCGGCTTCTCCAATACGGCCTATTGCGAATATGAGCATTGTGCGGCCCATGGCGGTTTCAGGTATAGGTGTCCCTATCAGGAAGCGCTTTAGCGGTAATCCCGTCCGTTGGGTTACGAATCCCTGTTCAGAGGTTGTCAGGGATGGTGATGTGTGGTATACCGACAGCATGCAGTCTCCTTCAAGAGTGTAGACAAATGGTGTCATGCCATGGCTTGATAGGATGCCGCATACTGATGATACGGCATCGGTATCGATAAATTTCGGTGATATATACCGGTTGGCCTTCCAATCCCACATGGCAGCACCTGTCATGACTATGGCCGGAATAGATATGTCAGCCCCTGACAGCAGCGGCACTACGGTAGCCGGGGTGCGTGCAGTCGCCACGGTTATCATTGCGCCGTTGCGGGTCAGGCTTGATATGATGTGTGACGATTTTGGGCTCACCTTGCTGTCTGCATTCAGCAGTGTGCCGTCCATGTCGCTTACATATAAGGTCTTTATTCTGTCCGTTGTCATTTTTTGCAGTGGAATTTCATCACCTTTTCAGCCTCGTTGTTGAGATATGGTACGGCGGCGGTGTAAGGGCGGTCGTAAGTGGGATGGAATATGCCCAGGTAGGCATGTCCTATCTGGATGCCGTATTTATGTTCAAGTATATACCTGTATATGCTCAATTGCAGGGCATAATGCATGAATGTGGTGTCGCTTATATGGTTTATTGGCTCTTTGGCGGTTTTCCTCCATCGGCTTTCGCACTCTAACACACCGTTGCACACCATTTTGTCGGAGCGTTTCCAGTCCCATATGTCGAAAATCCCGGGCTCGTTGCTGTATGCAAGGAAGTCTAGTGTGCCAGCCACCCCCAGGTCCTCGTCATATATCCGCCATTCTGTCCGGTATGGTTTGAGCCGGGCGGAATCGGCAAATGTGCGGAAATGCCGGTATGCGGTGTCGCACATTGCCGATGCGTCCTCACATCCGTTATAGTATTTCTCTATTCGTCCGTGCAGTTCTGTGCCGAGGGCGGCAGCCTGTAGCCGTTTTTCGTCCCATTGTCTGCGCAGTTCTTCAGGTGATATGCCCATGGAAGGGGCTTTGCGTTCTGACCAGTATATGGCATCGAACTGCTCGAAGCAACGTTCTACCAGCGTTGTGACAGAAAGCAGGTTACGGCCTGTAGTAAGATGGGTATATGTGTGCGTGGCAGCATCGAAGTGCAGCCCGGTGTCGCGGGGATGGGAATTCATTTCTTTTCCCATATGTATAGCCTGTCGCTGGGGCGTATCTTTGATGGCACTGGCATGGAAAAGCTGTCGCCCTTGACGGCGCGCGGTACTGATTTGAGGTCAACGCGTATGTCTTCAACCGTTATTATGACAGCACCTGTCGTAGGGCCTGTGATGACTACCTCATCGCCTACATTGAGTTCCCCGGCTTCCATAAGGAATTCGCCGACACCGAGTTTTGAGAAATAACGTATGCCTTTTGCCGCATACCGTTTGACGCGGGTGGCGGATGAACCGTATTTCCCCGACCATTCCCCAAGCCGCTGGCCAAGGTAATAGCCGTTCCAGAATCCGCGGTTGAAGATCATCCCCAGGCGTTCGTCCCAATTTTCAATGCGGCCTGGATCTGAGTATGTGCCTTCGCATATGGCCCGGAGTGCCTCATCGTAGCATCTCACGGCGATGCTTACGTACTCAGGCCCTCTTGCGCGCCCTTCAATTTTGAATACGCTTACACCTGCATCGGCCATCTTGTTTAGGAAATGTATGGTTTTCAGGTCCTTCGGAGACATGACATACTGGTTCTCTATGTCGAGCTGTTCTCCGGTCTCCTTGTCGGTGACGGTGTATGCGCGCCGGCATATCTGTGTGCATGCCCCGCGGTTTGCGCTGGAGTTCATTTCATGTAGCGAAAGGTAGCATTTTCCGGATACTGCCATGCAGAGTGCGCCGTGGCAGAACATTTCTATGCGTATCAGTTCCCCGTGAGGTCCGCGGATATCCTCATCGATGATGGCCCGGTGTATGGCTGCCACCTGTTCAAGGTTGAGCTCACGGGCAAGCACCACCACATCGGCATATGCGGCATAGAAGCGTACTGCCTCTATGTTGGTAATGTTGACCTGTGTGGATATGTGTACTTCCACATCTATTGAGCGTGCATAGGATATGGCGGCTATGTCACTGGCTATTATAGCGGTGATGCCGCTTTGCTTTACGGCATCTATTATCTTGTGGAGGTATTCGATGTCGTTGTCATAGATTACGGTGTTGACCGTAAGGTATGTCTTAACGCCTGCGGCAGAGCAGGTGGCGGCTATCTGGCGAAGGTCATCGAGCGTGAAGTTTACGCTGGAGCGAGAGCGCATGTTCAGGCCGGCTACGCCGAAATATACGGCATCGGCCCCGGCGTCTATTGCTGCCGCCAGTGACTCATATGACCCCACCGGGGCCATTATCTCAAATTGGTTGCGTGTCATTGTCTTATCCATGTTCGTTTGTCGACATATACAGCAAATGCCCTAAAGGCTTTAGGCATTTAGGGCTGTATGCTTATGGGTTTCAGCGGCGCGTGGCCGTTGCTATTCTGCTGTTTCCTGTGCGGGCGCTGCTGGGGTCTCAGCTGCAGGCACTTGTACGGGCGCAGCCTGTACAGGTGTTGCTGGTGCTGCATTGACGGGCGCTGTCACGCTTTTTGTGCGGAGCTCTGTCTGCTCAACTGAAGAAGGTGAAATGCGGGTGGAGATGATTGACAGAACGCAGATGATACCGGCAAGAGTCCATGTGGCTTTCTCAATAAAGTCGTTGGTGTGGCGTACGCCGAGCACTTGGTTGCCGCCGGCGAAGCTTGATGACAGGCCGCCACCCTTTGATTTCTGGATGAGGACCACTGCGATAAGGAGAATTGCGACTAAAACTGTCAGTACGATGATTAAAGTGTGCATGATTATTGGTTTTCCTTATTGGAATATCTTTGGTTTATGATAAGTTTCTGCAAAAAACGCAATTGGTCTGCAAAGTAAATACTTTTTTCCGGATAATTCAAACTTAAATTGGATATAATTTCATATGCCTTGTCATATCGGCGCTGTTTTATGAAAAATTTTGCAAGTGACTGCGACAGAAGAGGTGGGTCTTGCACTTCTGTTTCCTTTGTCTCAGGGCTTTCAGCCGGTGCGGGGATCACTTGTTCCTCTTCAGCGGCGTTTCCGGCAGTCTCCGTTTCCGATTCTTTCTTTATAAAGGCGTTTATCAGAGCGTCCTGCCCCGACATGGGCATGTCTGGCTCGTCAAGCGCTTTTGCCTGTGCCTCCAGCACCCCGGCGTAGTCCGGGACAGGGTTGAAGATGAGCCGTTCAAGCAATGCATCCTCTTCGGGTGAAGATGAGCCGTATGTATTGAGGAACGTATCTATCGCTTTGTCGGTGGTTACGGGTGCTGCCGGTTCCTCGGCCGGATAGAACATGGCGCGTTCCTGTTCGGTCGGATCAAACATTGCCAGTATGGCTTCGCGGTCAGTGGCTGCGAGTGCCAGCCATGAGACAAGTTCCTTACGTTGCTGCGCGGTAATCGTGTCAGGCGACCGTTTGAGCAACAATGCTGCCGGCAGGGTGAATGACGGGTATTTTTCCCGCATATCCATCACCCAGTCATATCCTACAGCCATGTCCGGGTCGGACATGAGGTCGGATATATGTCTGCATATCGGTTCTGCTTCCATTCCTTGTATTTACCAGTTGCCTAGTGTCGCATTGAATATTAGGTCTACCAGTTCCTTGCATATCTGCTGGCACAATTCGTCCTGTACATCGTTGAGCATCTGCGAACTGTCAAAGTCGCGGTATGCGCTGAAACTTTGGTCGATGTCCTTGCCTTCCTGTTTGGTGTCGATGTATTTCAGGCGTACCGTGATAGTGAGCCTCGTCTTGGATGCGTATGCGTCCTCGGTGACAGCCTGTGGCGACAGGCTGTAGCCTGTTATCTCGCCTTCGATCTGAAGGTCGCTCGCCCCGTCGACAGTGCGCAGGCGCGTGTTGCGTGTGATATAGTCGAGGAGCTCGTTCTCAAACATCTGCTGCAGTGGCGGGTAGACGAGTGCGGCGCGTATGGGGAATTCGGACACATGTATGGTCTTGTAGACGGAATAGTCAAGTGAAGCCCCGTTGAGCTTGTAGCTGATGGAACATCCCCCTGCAGGCAGCAGCAGGGCGGTGGCCAGCAACACCGATTTCAGCATGCGTATGCAGTGTATGTTATTCAAGGCCATATTCTTTTATTTTTCGGTATAATGTTCGTTCTGATATGTTCAGCTCGCTGGCCGTGGCTTTGCGGCGTCCGCCATTGCGCTCCAGGGATTGCCGTATGGTCTCACGTTCGGTATCGGAGAGGGTCTTGGCGTCGGGGGCGTTTATAAGCAGCGCCGGCGGAATTGGCTGTATCCGTGCAAGCTTATTGGATATTACACCGGTGGCGTCGCTGCCGGTGACGGCCTCTGCCCCTACGTTGTCGACACTATGCCCGATGGAGTCTATTTCAGATTTCAGCTCATCTATTTCACGCTGGAGGCGGAATATCATATTGAACAGCATCTCGCGTTCGCGGCTGTATGCCCCTGACGGCTCGGAGGCCTTGACCGGTGTGTATATTGCCGATACGGCCGGGAGATAGGAGGCTATGCATGCCTCGTCTACGGTATTGCCGGCCTCGAAAAGCGATATCTGTTCTGTGACGTTTTTCAGTTGGCGGACGTTGCCGGGCCACATGAACAGTGACAGCGCCCTTACGGCAGAGGGGTCAAACTCTACGGGGGGCATCTTGTAGCGTTCCGCGAAGTCCGACATGAACTTGCGGGCGAGAAGCATTATGTCATTGCCCCGCGAGCGAAGCGGGGGTACTGTAATCTGCACCGTGGACAGGCGGTAGTATAGGTCCTCGCGGAAACGTCCGGCCTCTACTGCCTTCACCAGGTCGACATTCGTTGCGGCCACTATGCGTATGTTCGTCTTTTGTACGGCGGATGAGCCGACTTTTATGAATTCACCGCTTTCAAGCACCCTCAGGAGGCGTGCCTGTGTGGTAAGCGGCAGTTCAGCAACTTCGTCAAGGAAGATTGTACCGCCGTCGGCCTCTTCAAAGTAGCCTTTACGGGAGGCTATAGCCCCGGTGAAAGCCCCTTTTTCATGTCCGAAAAGTTCGGAGTCTATAGTGCCTTCAGGGATTGCCCCGCAGTTGACGGCTATATATTTGTTGTGCTTGCGTGCGCTCCATTGATGGATTATCTGCGGGAAGAACTCCTTGCCTGTCCCGCTTTCGCCGTTAATGAGCACGGAGAGGTCAATGGGCGCGACACGGATTGCTCGCGACACCGCCTCAAGCAGTGCCGGGGCATTGCCTACGATACCGAGCCGCTGCTTGGCGCGCATCACTGATTCTGTTATCTCGTTGTTTGCTGTCACTTGCATCGTAATGAATAGGTCTTTTCCCTGAGGAATGCGGTAAGCTCTTCCAGTGATCCGTTGTGCGCCATCTGTTCTTCGACAGATATCGGGTCGCCTATGGATATATGTACTTCCTTGTGGGCCTTGCGGAATATTTCGGCGGGAAGACGGAGTGTACGCGCCTGCCAGCACACTACTCCAAGTATGTTGAACCACCATGAGTTCGTGCCGTTGAAGAATATAGGTATCACAGGGACTTTGAGCTGCTGGATAAGTCGCATAACTGTGGGCTGCCATTGGCGGTCCTGCAGCCGCAGTTTCCAGTTTATCTTTGACATCGCGCCTGCCGGGAAGAACCCTACAGGCTGGCCATCGCGTATGTTCTTTATCACCTCACGGATTCCTTGCATCGAGACAGCCTTCTTTTTGGGGTCGTCGGACTGCATGGCGTCTACGGCTATGAAGCTTGGGCGCATGGCTGAAATGTGGTTAAGCACCATGTTCACCATGACTTTATATTTTGGCCGCCTTGTGCCGATGAGGTGTATGAGCGTTATTCCGTCTATCGCTCCGAACGGATGGTTGCTGACTGTTATGAACGGGCCGTCCGGGAGGTTGTCCAGGACCTTGCTGTTGTCTACCCTCAGCCGTACATCCAAGTCTTTGAGCATGGCAGTAGTGAAGTCAGCGCCGAGGTGGGAGCAGTTGCGTGAGTGTATGTCGTTTACCTTGTCTACCGAAAGGGCATGCAGCAGCCATTTGACAAGTCTGGGGTGTGCGGCAAGTTTCGGCGACATCGCAGCGATGTCGTTGAAGTCGAGTACCGACGGTTTTATTTTGTTGCTGTTTATAGGCTCTCCGCTCATCTGTTTGGGGTGTTATTTGGCTGGGATTACTATGCCTGTGATCCTGAGGTTCACGCGTTTGTGCTTGGGGTCGTTTGTGCGTACCTTGATGGTCTTGTCGAATTCGCCTGGGCGGTGTGCAGGATTATAGCTGACGGATATGGAGCCTTTTTCCCCAGGTTTCACCGGTTCGGGTGAGTATTTGGGGTGTGTGCATCCGCATGACGCAGTGGCAGATATTATTACAAGCGGACTGCTGCCGGTATTTGTGAACCCGAATACGTGGGTCACAGTGCCGTCGGCTTCGCGTATGGTGCCGAAGTCGTGGGCTTTTTCTTCAAATTCCACCGATGCCCCTGTCCCGGGCTTGGCGGCATGCAGCCCGCAGGCGGCGGTGAGCCATATGGCTACCATAAGTAAGGAGAGTATGCGTTTCATCTTTTTTCCGGGTTTATGTCATTGAAATAGGAGTCGAGTACGTTGCGTGCCGCGATGAAGGAGCTGAGCTGGTTGGCAAGCACTTTCTGTTCGGCCTCGGCGAGCATTCCTTCTATCTTCGGGTTGCGGTAAAAGTGCGAGCGCAGGCGGCTGTCAATGGTCTCGTACATCCAGTATCTTGCCTGCTGTTGGCGTTTCTGCTCGAAGTAGCCGTTTGATTTCACGTATTCAAAATAGCGGTCTATCATTTCCCATATTTCCGGTATGCCGAGTTCGTAGTATCCGGAGTAGGTGAGGACTTCGGGCTTCCAGCCTGATGTTGTAGGCGGGAACAGGTGGAGGGCGCTGCGGAATTGTGCCTGTGCCAGGCGTGCGCGGTCGATGTTGTCGCCGTCGGCCTTGTTTATGACTATCCCGTCGGCCATTTCCATGATCCCGCGTTTTATGCCCTGCAGTTCGTCGCCTGTGCCGGCCAGCTGAATAAGGAGGAAGAAGTCGACCATTGAGTGTACGGCTGTCTCGCTCTGCCCTACGCCAACAGTCTCGACAAAGATGTTGTTGTATCCGGCTGCTTCGCAAAGCACGATGGTCTCGCGCGTTTTACGGGCCACGCCTCCAAGTGAGCCTGCCGACGGGCTGGGGCGTATGAAAGCATCGGGATGTACCGCCAGTTTTTCCATACGTGTCTTGTCGCCCAGGATGCTGCCTTTTGTGCGCTCGCTGGAGGGGTCGATGGCAAGTACGGCCAGTTTGCCCCCTTGACGCAGTACGTGCAGGCCGAACACGTCGATGGATGTGCTCTTGCCAGCTCCGGGAACTCCGGTTATGCCTATGCGCCGTGAGTTGCCGGAATGTGGAAGGCACTTTTCGATGACTTCCTGGGCTATGGCCTGATGGGAGTCGGAGAGGCTCTCCACTAGGGTCACTGCGCGGGAAAGCATGGTGACGTCACCGCGCAGTATGCCTTCTACCAGTTCTGGCGTTGACGGGAGCTGTTTGCGCTTGGGCCGCCGGTTCAGGTACGGGTTTACCACCGGGGGCTGTGCCACTCCCGAGTTGACGGTAAGTCCGGTGTATTGTGAGTCGTTTTCCGGATGTTTCATGTTGCTGGGGTTGTTTTGTATATATCCAGACAAATGCCTGCGGGCTATAAAAAGTTCTTGGACATACGCGATATTGCCTTTGCCGGGGATGTCCCGCGGTATAGTATATCGTATACTCCGTCCAGTATGGGCATCTCCACCTTGTAGCGCATGTTGATGTCGTGCATGCATTTTGTGCCGTAGTAGCCTTCGGCGGTCTGTTCCATTTCCATGCGTGCGGCCTTTACGGAATATCCGTTGCCTATCATCGACCCGAAGTTGTGGTTGCGGCTGAAGCGGGAGTATGCGGTGACGAGCAGGTCGCCAAGGTATACGCTTTCACATATGCGGCGTTCGGCCGGGGCTGCGACATCGAGGAAGTCGCGCATCTCGCGTATGCAGTTGCTTGCGAGCATTGCCAGAAAGTTGTCGCCCCGTTTCATCCCATGTACGATTCCGGCTGCGATCCCGTATACGTTCTTGAGTACGGCCGCATATTCTATTCCGGTGACATCGGCAGATGTTATGGTGTGGGCGTTCTGGCTTGCCAGGCATTTTGCGAATGCTTCGGCCCGCTGCTTGTCCTCGCATCCGATTGTGAGGTATGACGGGCGGTCGAGTGCCACTTCCTCGGCATGGCACGGGCCTCCGATGACGAGCATGTTTGCCGGGTCGACCCCATAGTGGCTGGCCATGTAGTCTGTGACAAGTTCGTTGTCGTCGGGGACTATGCCTTTTACCGCCGAGACGATGGCTTTTGACGATATGTCGACCGTGAGCTTGTCGAGGTGTGACTTGAAGTATGGCGACGGCATCACCAGCAGCAATGTGTCGCAACTGGCGCAGGCTTCGTTGATGTCGGAGGAGAAGAATATGCGGTTTGTGTCAAATTCGACATCTGTGAGGTAGGCCGGGTTGTGTCCGAGCCTTATGAAGTCTTCGATGCGGTCCGGCCGGCGCATGTACCATGTGATGCTTTCGCAGTTGCGCAGCAGCAGTTTTGCCAGGGCTGTAGCCCAGCTTCCTCCGCCCATGACGGCTATTTTACCCGGGAAATTCATGACTTTGGGTTGATTGTAGGGTCATTCGCCTGCGGCCTCGACCCATGATTTTACTTCATCGATAGACGGGGCTTTTAGTCCCAGCTTGAATTTCTTGTTTATCCCGCACAGTTCCTGGTGTAGCTTGCCTGGATTGGCGTCTTTTAGGGAGTCTGCTGTAAGGTATCCGGCTTTCTGTATCGGCGCAACCCATTGCTGGTCTATGCCGAGGGCGGTATATGCTTCTTCCTTGTCGCGGCGCTGTGTCTTTTCGGGGCGCATCTGCGGGAACAGCAGCACTTCCTGTATGGTGGTCTGTCCGGTCATGAGCATGACCAGGCGGTCCATGCCTATGCCCATGCCTGATGTGGGCGGCATCCCGTATTCTAGCGCGCGTATGAAGTCGTGGTCGATGATCATGGCTTCGTCATCGCCTTTTTCGGAGAGTTTCATCTGCTCTACAAAGCGCCCGTATTGGTCGATGGGGTCGTTGAGCTCCGAATATGCGTTTGCCAGCTCCTTGCCGTTGACCATAAGCTCAAACCGTTCGGTGAGTTCTGGGTTGTTGCGGTGGCGCTTTGTGAGCGGCGACATTTCGATGGGGTAGTCGGTTATGAATGTGGGCTGTATGTATCGTCCTTCACATTTTTCACCGAATATCTCGTCGATCAGTTTGCCTTTGCCCATTGACGGCTCGACTTCGATGCCGAGTGTCTTGCATACATCGCGGAGGGCATCTTCGTCCATGCCTGTGATGTCGACGCCGGTGTGTTCCTTGATGGCTTCGGTCATGGTGACGCGGCGGTATGGGGCCTTGAAGTCTATCTCGTTGTCTCCGACCTTGACTTTTGTCGTGCCGTTTACGGCTATCGCTATCTGTTCCAGCAACTGTTCTGTGAATGCCATCATCCAGTTGTAGTCCTTGTAGCTTACGTATATCTCCATGCATGTGAATTCCGGGTTGTGTGTACGGTCCATGCCTTCGTTGCGGAAGTTCTTGGAGAATTCGTAGACGCCTTCAAATCCGCCTACAATCAGGCGCTTGAGGTACAGTTCGTCGGCTATGCGCAGGTATAGTGGTATGTCGAGCGCGTTGTGGTGGGTGATGAACGGCCGTGCCGATGCGCCTCCGGGGATCGACTGAAGTATCGGAGTCTCGACTTCGATGTATCCGTGTGAGTTGAAGAAGTCGCGCATTGTGGAATATACCTTTGTCCGTTTAAGGAATATTTCCTTCACGCCATCGTTTACCACCAGGTCGACGTAGCGGCGGCGGTATCGCAGTTCGGGGTCTTCAAACCCGTCGTAAGTGACGCCGTCCTTGACTTTTACGATGGGCAGGGGGCGCAGTGATTTGGACAATACGGTCAGGGTCTTTGCGTGGACTGTGATTTCGCCCATCTGTGTGCGGAATACGAATCCTGTGATCCCTACGAAGTCGCCTATGTCGAGAAGTTTCTTGAATACGGTGTTGTACAGTTCCTTGTCTTCCCCGGGGCAGATGTCATCGCGTGAGATGTATACCTGTATGCGTCCGGTGGAGTCCTGCAGCTCAATGAATGAGGCTTTTCCCATTATCCTGCGGCTCATTACGCGTCCGGCGACGGCCACTTCCCGGATGGGTGCGTCGTCGGAGAATGTGTCCTTTATCTCTGTGGCGTGTCCGGTCACCGTGAATTCGGCGGCAGGGTACGGGTCGATGCCTGCATCGCGCATGGCCTGAAGGCTGTTGCGGCGTACTATTTCCTGTTCAGAAAGTTCAAGAGGGTTCATATGCTTGTAATGTGATATTAGCGCATTTAGTGTAATAAAATGCAAAGTTAACAAATTTCGGGTTTAAAAACAAAATGAATTACGTACTTACTTGGGCGGGTGTGCGGGCGGCTACAGTTCTGTGGCTACATCGAAGCATGGGCATGCTTTTGCGGCAAATTCGCGGTGGCCGTGTACTGTAGCCCCGGGGTATGTGTCAAGGAGCTGCGCCACGAGGCTGCGGAGTGAGCGGCGCTGTGCATCGGTGCGGGTGTCGGCCGGTGATTTGCCCAGGGCATCGAGTCCGCCTACGTAGCATATTCCGATTGATCCGGTGTTGTGTCCACGGCAGTGTGCACCGGTTTGTGATAATGGCCGTCCGGTGTGTATGCTCCCGTCAAGGTATATGATGTAATGGTATCCGATGTCCGTGAAGCCTCGTGCGAGATGCCATTTGCGGATGTCGGCGGCAGTTACGTGGCGTCCGGCTGGTGTGGCCGAGCAGTGGATGATGATGGAGTCGATTTTTCTCATGGTGGTGTGTGTCTGTTGTTGTGTGTTATGGGATTTTCTGCAAAGTTAGTGCATAGGAATCTGTCCTGACGTGTTAAATTACGTTTAGTGGATTTTAACGCTCTAAGGTATTTGTGTAATTGCATGGTATAATACCTGTTATGTGTTAAAGTTGAAAACCGCGATTTTGGCTGTAAAGCATAAAAAATGCATATATGCCGAAAAAATTGCAGTTTTTTGCAAGTGCAAGTTTTTTTTGTAGTAATTTTGTAGTGTGCCGGATACGGCGGTCGCGCCGGCATGCCGGCGTGTGTGTCTAAAACCATAATCCAGATAATGAACAAACTTCAACTGTATATCACAAAATCGCTGAGGGGCTACAAGAACCTGGTGAATTTCAATCCGTCGGAGGATGTGCGCCGCCACGTGCAGGATCTCCGCCAGGCATTGAAGACTGTGAACTATGATTCGACGGAGAAAAACATATTCTATATGCTGAAATACACCGGAGAAGGTGTGTTTGTAGTGGTCCTCCGTACTATCCCTGACAAGCCCCTTGACCATCTTGGGGCATGGATATATGTGCCTAACGGCCTTGACATAAGTGCCGGCCAGCTGTATGATGCTGTAAGGCTCACCACCAAGAAGGTGTCGGGTGCAGGTGTTGGCGAGGCGGATATAGCCGAATTGCGCCAGGTGTTTGCCACGGAGTACACTCTTGACAGGAATGCGCCGGCCATTGTGGCCAATCAGGGGACAGACTATGCTTTCTGTTATTATGGAGGCGAGGGTCGTGGGCTTGCCGAATTTTTCGGGGAGCATCTCTATCAGCCAGGTTTCCTGCGTTACCGCGGTGTGCTCCTTCTTGAGGACGGTATCGGGGTCAATGGTGTAGGTGCAGACCTTACCGAAGAGCCGCTTCAGGAGGTTGTGCCTGTCAACCCTCCAGAGCCGAATCCGGCTGGTTTCGCTCCCTATATATATGGTGAGCCTTTCGACAGGCCGTTCAAAGCCCCGTTGCACGGTGAGGTAGTGGTGAGCTGGCGCAGGCAGGGGTTTGATGATATCGAGCAGCCTGTGGCGGTGGAAGAGGCCGGGGTTGTCCCAGAGATGGTGGCTGTAAGCGATGCCCGCAAGGCTATAACGCCGGCTTCGTTCAACATAACGTCACAGGATACCAAAGAGCCGCTCCGCGGATGTGTCATAAAGGTGAATGGCATTGAGATAGCCGGCGGGCATAAGTTCACGCAGAATGATCTGTCGCAGGCCCATGTATGGGTGGCGTGTGAGGGATATTTCCCTTATTCGGCCAGGATGGACCTGGCGTCGACTACCCAGGCGCTGATACAGATGCAGGAGCGCAGGAAGGTGTACCAGTTTGAGATGCCGCTGAAGTCATCGGAGTATGGCGCGCCGATAAAATTTGAGATCAGGAGCAAGCGTGAGCTGGCCGGCTCGCCGATTGACGGGTACGAGCTTCTGGATTCTCTACAGGAAGGCCCTACGCGGACCAATTATCTCGGATATACCGGTCCTGCAGCTGGTCCGTGGTGGCAGAAGGCTGCCTATGCTGTGGCCGGACTTGTGGCCGGTATCATATTGATGTTTGTGTTGGGCAGATGTTCTGACAGTACAACCGGTGCTGCTCCTTCTGTGCAGCCTGAAGTCCCGGCAGATACGTCAGCTGTGGCCGTTGTGCCACAGCAGATGCCTGTCCAGCCGGCTGTGGCTGAGAATAATGCCCAGACTGCACCCGTGCAGGCAGAACCCGCACCTGTCCTGGAGGCGGATGCGGCTGCGCAGAACGCATCGCTTGATGAGGCGGTGGCATATCTTGACTCCAACCGCCGATGGAGCAGGGACCAGATGGAGCAGTTTACGGCGTTGCGCGGCCTTTTCGATGCGCTCAACACGTATGATTTCAAGTCAATCCGTGAGAACTGGGGCCCAAAGCTGGCAAAATCCAAGAGTTTCGCCAAGGTGGTGGAGGCTTCCAGGAAGGCTGTGAACAAGAAGACTGACCTTAAACGGAACAGGACCCACACTCCGACATATAACCGTGAAGGAGATACGGTGATAGGCTGGGAGGGCTACACATATTATATCGATCCCTAATGGGGCAGGGAAGCTGTTCCATAAAAATTAGTGTTTTTTAGTCCATTGTGGACGTCAGGGTGTCAACCAACCGGATGCCATGTATGTTATATAGACAAAGGACATTGTAACAAACAACTATTTTTTTGGAGCAGGCGATGGGATTGAAATCCCACCCTGGTGGCCTGGAAAGACGGCAATCATGTACCGCGTGGCTGAAAGTGCCGCGGTCGCCCGCCCCGAGAACACCCTTAATTCTCTATCATAATGCCACGCGGCATCTTCTTCGTGAGGACGCCGCGTTTTTTATAACGGATGATACAATAAATGAAAAAATAAAAGAGTATATGGTTACAAGCATATTTATACTGTTGGCCGGGCTTGTGTTGATAGTGGGCGGCGCAAATATACTTACTGACGGGGCATCGGCGCTTGCCCGCCGCTGGGGTGTCCCTGATATGGTGATCGGGCTTACGATTGTGGCCTTCGGCACGTCAGCGCCTGAATTCGTGATAAGTGTGACATCGGCGGCTACGGGCAATCCCGGCTTGGCGATAGGCAACGTGGTGGGCAGTAACCTGTTCAATATCCTTGTGATAGTGGGGCTTGTGGCGGTGTTGCGTCCAGTGGGTGTAGGGCGTTCGCTGATGGCCAATGAGATACCGCTTGTAGTATTGTCGTCGGCGGCGGTGCTGATATGCGGCAATGATGTGTGGCTTGACGGGAGTGCGGAGAATATGGTGGACCGTACTGACGGGTTGCTGATGCTGCTGTTTTTTGTGATATTCATGCGTTACACGCTATCCATGGCCAGGTCGGGGGACAAGGTCCGTGAGGGCGGTGACGGCGGTACGGTGAAAAGACGTCCGGCATGGGCCGCCTGGCTTATGGTGTCGGGCGGACTCGGCGGCCTGATATGGGGCGGCAGCCTTTTTGTGGACGGTGCTACGGGCGTGGCGCGTGGCCTTGGCGTGAGCGAATCGGTGATAGGACTGACTATAGTGGCCATAGGCACATCGCTTCCTGACCTTGCTGCGTCTGTAGCCGCGGCCGTAAAGGGCTCTCAGGGCCTGGCGATAGGCAATGTGGTGGGCAGCTGTGTGTTCAATGTGTTTTTTGTGCTGGGATCGGCGGCTACGGTCTCCCCGTTACCGTTGGGCGGCATCACTGACACCGACCTGTCGGCGTTGCTTGGGGCCAGTGTGCTGTTCTGGCTTTTCGGGTGGCTTTTCCGCCGGCGCACCATCACGCGCCTTGAGGGGGCTGTGATGGTGGCGGCATATGCCGCATATATGGTATATCTGTGCCTATAGGGGCGCGGATTTCAGTCGGCAGGCTGCGGGATGAAGAGCGAGAAGTTCACTGAGCCGTATGCGCGGTGGCCGATGAATCCTGGAAGGCCGGAGAAGTCGAACTTCCGTGAGTGTTCCACCACGACCAGAGTCCCTTTCCTTATCATTTCCGATCCCAGTATCATCGCCGGTATCTCCCCGAAACCGGGAAGGTCGTATGGGGGGTCGGCGAATATCACATCGTATTGTGCAGTAGCCGACGGTATGTACCTGAGCGCGTCCCCGCGGATGAGGCGCAGGCTGTCGGTGGCGTTGAGCTGCTGGGCCACCTTGCGTATGAAGTTGTACTGTGTGGCGGCCTTTTCCACTGAAGTCACGGTCTTGCATCCGCGCGACAGGAACTCAAATGTGATTGCGCCAGTGCCGGCGAACAGGTCCAATGCTTCGGCGTCCTCGAAGTCAACGATGTTTTCCATTACGTTGAATATATTCTCGCGGGCGAAGTCGGTGGTTGGCCTTGCCGATATGTTTGTGGGGACGTCGAAACGCCGACGTCCGTATTTTCCTCGGATTATTCGCATAGTGGGAGTATTGTAAGGTAAAAAGGTGCTGAAAGTGCGTTTTTCCCGGTCTTGAATACTGCAGACGGGAATATAACGGGCATCACGTATGCCAGGTATTCGCGCAGCTGCGGTGTGGCCTCCTCCCGCACGGCAGTGTCGCCGCACAGGAACAGCTCATCGGCCATGGGGTCGAGCCCGGCCATGTTGCGGCATGCCATTATGTAGTATATGGCGTCCATCGGGTCGCGGTAACGGTAGCTGTTTGCCAAGGCTACCGTGCTGCGGCTGAATGATATTATGTCGACCTGTCCTTTATGGAAATGCGCGTACATGCGCCCGCTGTTGCCAAGGCGTCCCTTCCCGTGGAAGTACCGGCACAGGGGTGTGAGGTGGTGGAGTATGGGCGGATTGTCGAAGGTGCGCCTTAGGAATCCGGCTAGTGGACGCGGAATCTCCATCACTATCGATGTGTCAAGCCCTTCGAGGTGGTTGGTGATGGCGGTGAATCCCGGGCTGCCCCCTGCAGGCCATACCGCGGACGTGATTTCAGCGGTGAGGACGTCATCGGATGCTACTGCCTGTGGCAAAGTGAAGAAACGGCGTGTGCGCACCACGCACCACACCTTGTCGAACCCGGCCAGCAGCAGAGGGTTTTCATACACGACCTCCTCAAGGGCTTTCACCCGGTCGGCGGCGGCTGTGTCCAGCGGGATGTGGCGGTACAGCATGGAGTTGTCCTCGACGGTGGAGTAGGCCACCACATCGAGGGCATCATCGGAAATGAGCATGGCCATACGCCATATATTGGGGTCTCCGATGAGGTCGGATGTCAGCTTGTCGGTCATGGGTGTGGTATATATGGCTGCAAAGTTACGAAAAAAACTCGTATCCGGGACATGCCTGTCATTGCCTGTGCCGCTGTATCCATTGCAGGTTGCGCAGGAGCATCGGCAGCTTTGCGCGGCGGACGGCGCTGTGCCTGAACAGCGACCGGTATGTATCTGGGGTCAGTGCGGCTATAGTGCCGGCCGTGGCCGACAGCAGCTGCGGCGATGGCCAAAATGCCTCTATCGCGGTTGGTGCGGCGTCGCGGTTGTGCGGGCATACGTCCTGGCATGTGTCGCATCCGTATAGCCTGTCGCCGGGGTCTATCCCGTCGGGGAGCTGGCCACGGTATTCGATTGTGAGATAGCTCAGGCATCTGCGTGCGTCGAAGCTGCCGTCTGCGCCTATAGCCCCTCCCGGGCATGCCTTGACGCATGCCATGCACTTGCGGCAATGTCCGGTGGCTGGGGCATCGGGCTGTATGTATGCGGTGGTGACGATTTCGCCCAGGAACACCTGGGAGCCAATGCCTGGCACTATCAGTTGCCCGTTGATGCCGGTGAATCCAAGCCCGGAGCGCACGGCCCAGTACCGTTCGCGCAATGGGGCGGTGTCGACGCATACCCTTGACTGCGACCCGCAGCTGCTGTCGATATGCGCGGCCAGCCGCCGTAGCATGTCCCTTACCACTTCGTGGTAGTCCTGCCCGAGGGCGTATGATGCTATCCGCGGCGATCCTGCCGGCTGGCGTTGTGGGGGAGTGTAGGGTATGGCGCAGCATACCACCGAGCGTGCCCCGTCAAGTAGAAAACGTGGGTCGCGCCTTACGTCATGGTAGCGGTCGAGATAGTCCATCGTGCCGTGACATCCACGGGCTATCCATGACATGTAGAGGGAGTGTGCGTCCGGGTCGACCTCTGTGGCATCGGCCACGCCTATTGCGGCGAACCCTATGCCGGCGGCTTCGGCCCGCAGCCTACCCTTGTCAAACGGGTAGTGGCTCGAGTTCATAGCCTTGCAGTTTGAGCCACTGTATGGCGCGCGGCAGTGCGTACCGCAGGTTGCGCTGGGCGCGCAGCGAGTCGTGGAACACTATTATAGAACCGTTGCGGGCGTAGCGCTTCACGTTGGCCAGCACCTGTTGCGGGCGCATTTTCCTGGAGTAGTCGCGAGTCACCAGGTCGTACATTATTATATTGTAGTGGTTCTTTATGGCGGCAGCCTGCGCCCACCGCAGTATCCCGTGCGGTGGTCTGAACAGAGGCGAGTCTATCAGGGCATCGGCCTCCGTGATGTCGCGCATATATGTGCGCGATGTCACTTTCATTCCCTGGAGGTGGTGCATGGTGTGGTTGCCCACGGTGTGGCCGCGGCGTCGCACCTCTTCGATCAGCCCTGGATACCGGCGTACGTTGTCGCCTACCATGAAGAATGTGGCCTTCACGCCGTAATGGTCCAGGGTGTCGAGCACCCATGGTGTGACCTCAGGGATTGGGCCGTCGTCGAAGGTGAGGAACGCCACTTTGCGGCGCTTTATCTTTATACGCCATATCGCCTCCGGAAAAAGGAGGCGATATGGCAGCGGGGGGCGTTCGATCAGCACTTGCGGTGATGTTTTCGGTGAGACATTGCGTGTACGTCAATGGACGCGTGTGCTGAATACCCTCTGTATCTCCTCTACGCTTACCCCCAGGTCCTTGGCCATCTTTCCGGTGGCCTCCATCGGGTCTATTCCGGTGACTTCGTGGAGGGCGTCGACCACAGCCGCGAGTTCTGCCATTTGGGCAATCTCGTCGGATGCGTTGGAGTAGATCTGCTGGAATTCTTCCTTGCCGTAGCCCATGACGTACAGCCAGCGGGATATGTAGAATGTGAAGGTGTCATCGTCAATGTTGTCGATGATATCGACATACTTGGCCATGTCCTCGTCAGCGGCCTTGTCCTGTATGGCCTCGCGCAGGGCGATGCGGTTTTTCAGGCCCAGCAGCCCTGACAAGGCATATAGGTTGTAGTTGTCGAGCGATGTGAGATGTCCGAGCAGGTATGGGGAGAGGGTCGATGCATAGCGGGCGAACTGTCCGAATCGGGGGAGCTCGGTATCGGTGATCTCTTTTGCGCGGTCGAGCAGGCCCTTGTCGCCGGTCATGGTGTATAGGCGGTAGTAAGCCGATGCCATGTCGATACCGAATGTGGCATCGTAAGGCGCAGCCGCTGCCGGCATCTTCTCTTCCATGAACTTCAGCAGGGTGGCCGCCATGTCGGCGTGTGTGGCCACGGCGGGCATGCCGTTCTTGCGTGCCAGGCTGTCGGCCCACTGCGGTGCTTGCTGCGTGCCGGTATCGGCCAGGCCGTTGGCGATGTTGAGTATCGCGCCGCGTGTCGAGGCCACCATCCTGCGTATTGTCTCGTCCAGGTACAGGTCATTTGCCGATGTAGCCTTGTCCATGCCGCCCCAGCGGAAGCGTTCCATGATGTTGCGGTATCCCTTCTCGGCGTTGATGCCTATGTTGGAGTTGTCGTATGGTGTCACTTCCAGCGCCATGCCGGTGGGGTGCATGTAGCGTGAGAACATCGCATAGTTGGATGTGGGCACTGTGGTGGCGTAGTACACCGGACGCTTGTGCCCTCCCTTGAAGCTGTTGGCCACAATGTCGACGCTCAGCAGGTCGCTGAGGCTGAACCCTGTGCCCGGCCGTCCCATGGAGAATTCCAGGTCGGTGGGGTAGCATGCGTACAGGTCGGTTGAGTCAGGGGCGGCGGCTGTGCCGTAGCGCTCCGCTGCCGCCTGGCGGTCGACGGGGATGGTGTAATTGTAGTACATCATCATACGGTCGTATGAGTCGGCCGGCTTCTGGTCGTTGGCGTCGACGCGTGAATAGAAGTCGTCGAGCCCGGTCTTGACATCCACGCGGTTGGATGAGGCACTGGGATGTATGAAGCTCCATCCGAGTTTTTCGTAGCCGTAGTCGGTGGGCTGTGCGTACATGTCGACAGCCTTTGCATCGTAATATGGGTGGCGCATCTGGTTTGCGTACCAGTCGGTGGTCAGGTAGCTGAGGTTGATTACCCTCACATCGGTGCGCTCGCCCTCGACTTCCTGTGCATACCACAGCGGGAAGGTGTCGTTGTCGCCGTATGTGAATATTATGGCGTCCTTGTCGAGCGAGTTGAGGTAGTTCATGCCCAGGTCGCGTGCCAGGTAGCGTCCGGAGCGGTCATGGTCGTCCCATGTCTGCGACACCATCTGCAGCGGCACGGCTATGCCGATGAGCACGGCCACGGCTGCGGTGGCCTTTGCCGCTGTGGTCTTTCCGTATGTGTCGCATGCGGCCTCGTATGCATTGTCGTCGCATGCGGGTGCTTTCGACTTCGACAGCGCTGCCTTGGCCATGTGGTAGATGGCTGGCACGCCCATTCCTATCCATATCGCGAATGCGTAGAACGATCCTGCGAATGCATAGTCGCGTTCACGCGGCTGTCCCGGCGGCTGGTTGAGGTAGAGGATGATGGCTATGCCTGTCATGATGAACAGGAACGCCACTACCCAGAACTGTTCTATGCCGCGGCTGCCGTTGGCGCATCGTGCCAGCGCCTGCCATAGCGCGCCCAGGATGCCCAGGATTAGCGGGAGCATGTAGAACACGTTGTGGCCCTTGTTGCCCTTGCCGAACTCGTCGGGAAGGGCCGACTGGTCGCCCAGCCGCGGGTTGTCGATGAACGGTATGCCTGATATCCAGTTGCCCAGGTGGGGCTCGCCGTTTCCGGCCAGGTCGTTCTGGCGTCCGGCGAAGTTCCACATGAAGTACCTCCAGTACATGTGGTTCATCTGGTAGTTGATGAAGTATTTGAAGTTGTCCCAGAACGATGGCTTCCACACCATTGACGGGGCTATCTCGTTGCCGTTTTCATCGATGCGCGTGTTCATGGTGGACACATCGTTGAGATACGGCGCCACCTCAACATATGGTGCATAGCCGTAGCGGGCCCACTGATCCTTCTTTTCCTGCGGTATGTCGTTGAAATAGCGCTTGCTGTATTCGCTCCAGCTCTTGTAGCCGCGTACGTCGCTGTCCTTCGATGAGTACATGCGTGTGAACAGCATGTTGAGGTCCGAAGATGTCTGGTAGTCGGTCTTCCTCATTTCGGGCACATAGCGGTCGGGCTCGTCGGGCGAATGCTTCACCACGGGGGTGTATCCCGTGCCGCCTAGGTCAACCACGCCGCCGCTGAGGTCGCGCAGGTATGGGCTGGTGATCTTTGTGCGCGGCATGCCGTACTCGTCGATTGCCACGTAGATGTTGCCGGTATTGGGGTCCTGGACAGTCTCAAGCTCCTCGGCGAACGTGTGCCCGTAGAAAAGCGGGTTGTCGCCGTACTGTTCGCGGCTCATGTACGAGGCCAGGGCGAATACGTTGTCGGGGGCGTTCTGGTTCATCGGCGTGTTGGCGCCTGCGCGTATCAGCAGTAGGGCATACGAGGAGTAGCCTATGAATATCACAAATATGCTCAGCACTATCACGTTGAATATGCGCACCGGCACGCGCGGGCAGAACAGCGTCAGGTAGGCCACAAGCCCTATCAGAAGCAACGCGGGTATCAGGAATCCGTGGCCTACGAAGGGTATGCCGCTCAACAGTATGCTCAGGAAGAACCCGGCCTTGATGCGCATCGGGCTGCGCTGGCGGTAAAGCTCCGATACCGACCATATGAACACTGCGGTGAGCAGCACGGCGTAGATGAGCACCCCGGAGTTGTAGCTCAGGCCGATGGAGTTGACGAAGAACAGCTCGAACTGCTGCGCCACCTTCATGAAGCCCGGCACGAGTCCGTAAAGGATAAGCCCTACTATGGCGCATGAGCACAGCAGCGTCAGAAGCGAGCCTTTGACGTTGACGTCCTTGAACTTGCGGTAATAGAACACCAGCGCTATCGCCGGGATGCACAGCAGGTTGAGCAGGTGGACGGCTATGGAGATGCCTATCACGAAGGCTATCAGCACAAGGTAGCGGTCGCTGTGTGGCTCGTCGGCACGGTTCTCCCATTTGAGGATGAGCCAGAATACCAGCGCGGTGCAGAACGAGGAGAACGCATACACCTCGCCCTCTACGGCCGAGAACCAGAATGTGTCGCTCCACGTATAGGCGAGCGCGCCGCAAAGCCCTGCGCCCATGATGAGCACCGTGCGCAGTGTGTCGGGTTCAGAGCCGTCACGCACGGTAAGCCGCCGTGTAAGGTGGGTTATCGTCCAGAACAGCAGCAGTATGGTGGCGGCGCTCAGGAGTGCCGACATGCTGTTTACGGCCACCGCGGCGTTGCCTATGCCCCCGAAAATGGTGATGAAGAAACGGGCCGCAAGCATGAAGATGGGGTTGCCCGGCGGGTGGCCCACTTCCAGTTTTGCACCTTGTGATATGAATTCCGGGCAGTCCCAGAAACTCGCTGTCGGCTCGATTGTGAGAAGGTAGGTCACCGCCGCTATTGCAAAGCACAGCCATCCCAGCGAATTGTTGATAAGATTGTAGCGTTTCATTAAAAAAGGTCGATATTAACCGGTTTTCAGGTGTAGTCCGGCAGCTGCGCCGGACACTAACGGGCAAAATTACATATTTTCGGCCAAATACGCAATACGGCTGCCGCTGTCGGCCGTACTTTGTAGGCCTGCCTGTCAGATTTTTGTGGAATAGAAGCTGTGGAAATTGAACAGGCGTATCACCCCGAACGATATCGCCGCCACGATGGACACCGGCAGCAGGTAGGGGTAGGAGGCCGTCATCTCCACGGTGAGGAATATCGCCATGAGCGGCGCATGGATAGTGCCGGCCATCACGCCCGCCATCCCGAAAAGGGCGAAGTTGCCCACAGGGAGGCCGGCACCGGCCACGGCATTGGCAAGGGCCGAGAACGTCAGGCCGGCCACAGCCCCGGCAAAGAGCGTCGGCGCGAAGTCGCCCGCCACACCGCCGCCGTTGTTGGTGGCCGAGGCCGCCATGCATTTTATAAGCAGGATGCCCGCGCCGGCCGCCACGATGGGCCAAGGGCCGCCCATTCCGTAGAGGAATGTCCTGTCGGGCACCGCATCCTGGCAGCCGTTTATCAGACGCTGCACCACCTGGTATCCCTCGCCGTATAGCGCCGGGAACAGGAACACCGCCACCGACAACAGCCCTCCCGCAACGATGTTCCTCACCAGCGGCCTCCCTATTCCGGAAAGCCACCGCTCCACCGTCTTCATCACATAGCTGTAATATGCCGAATACAGCCCGCAGAACACGCCCAGGCCCACTATCCACCACCATCCCGTCCCCGCAGGCGGTGGCGACAGCTGCATGAAGTCCAGGTCTATCGTGTAACCCTCTATCACATAAGCTGTAAGCGCCGATGTCAGGCAGCTCACAAGAAGGGCCAATACCGACATTGTCGTCATCCCTATCTGTAGTACCTCCAGTGTGAACAGCATGCCCCCCACCGGCGCTTTGAATATTCCCGCTATGCCGGCCGCAGCACCGCAGCCCACAAGCACCTTCATCATCCCTGGCTGTAGCCCGAAAAGACGCCCGAGATTGCTTCCCACCGCAGCGCCCGTATAGGCAATAGGCCCTTCCGAGCCAGCCGACCCCCCGAATCCGAGGGTTATGGCGCTCGCCGCCATCGGCGAATACAGCAGTTCCGGACGCAGGCTGTAGTCCCGGCGCCGGAGGTCACCTATTAGCTGCCTGACACCATGGGCAATGTCCATGCGCATCACATACCTCGTCACCAGCCCCGTAATCACTATTCCCGCCAACGGAAGCGCCAGCATCACATAGTCTGGCCCAGATGTAAGCAGGCGTCCCAGGCTGCCTATCATCCACTTCAGCAACGATGCGCAGCCCCCCGACACCAGCCCCGTGGCAAATGCCAGCACAAACACAAGCGGCACATCGGGTATGTGCCCCCTACACCAGGCAACAATACACCTGAAAGCCCCGCCAGTATTTTTGTGCTGCATGTATCCGGTTATATCATTTATGAAATAATAACACTGCAGCCGGGCTATTGTTGCCGACCGCCAGGCATATACGCACGGCTCTTTCATTTAAGATTTCGTCTCATTCTCGACAAATGTGTTGTTTTAT
>ERZ777305.735-NODE-735-length-50100-cov-4.133460_pt1 | contig 50100 bp, 38 predicted proteins | sample MGYA00374965_ERZ777305 | MGnify/ENA primary metagenome ERZ777305 (study PRJEB29328, sample SAMD00013331) | mouse gut metagenome | study: EMG produced TPA metagenomics assembly of the Metagenome analysis of fecal microbiota from mouse which was promoted...
ACAACCCGGACATAACAATCCGGCAGGCTTTGGACGAGATTGTGACGGACTTGAAGGAGCCGACACATAGGAGTGAACTGGAGGGAAGTAAGAAAAAGAAAGTATATATAAGCGGTTACAGAATTATCAAAGAGAAAATACAGACCAGCATATAAGGCAAACTTCTAAAAACAGGGACAAAGGAGTTAGGTAATTTAGTTGAGGAATAGCATTTAATCGTTGATTTTCAATAAAGTAATATTTGAAAATATGTAAAAACGTTATTACTTAATTTTTTCTTACACTATTTCTGTTAATAAAACTTGCAAATTCAAGAATAAACAAGTATAATCAAATATAAACAAGCAAAAACAATTTAAAAAACGAAAATGAGGTATTTATTATGTTTATGGAAGAACGACAGAAGGATATTATTAATAAGATAAACGAAACAGGACGAATTCTAGTATCAGAAATTCAGGAATGTTATCAAATTTCAGCAGATTGTGCAAGGCGGGACTTAAGAATATTGGAAAATAAAGGATTGCTACAGAGAACACATGGCGGCGCCATTGCAGTTAATCCAAAGGAAATATATCCCACGCCGACATATAATCCAATAGATATAAAAGAAATACAGACTGATTATCTGGTAGTTGCCAAAAAAGCAATCGAATATGTTCAAAACAAGGATGTCATTTATATTACCACATCTTTAGTTGGATATTATATGGCTGAAAATCTGCCGGAAGATGTAACCATTACAGTATTGACAAATTCTGTAACCATTGCAGAGGTATTGCGGAAAAAAATGAATATATCCGTTATATTATTGGGTGGTGTAATGTCCCATCGTGGTCACTGCCATGATTTTTATACCATTCAAATGATAAAAAATATCCGAATGGATAAAGCGTTTTTATCACACACAGCATTATCTTTGGATTTTGGAGCCTCCATTCACGATTCCGCCGGTGTGGAATTTGGAAAAGCTGTTATGAAGAACAGCAGAATGAATATTGGACTATATCCATCTAAGAAGATAGGAAAAAATTCTATCCATTCTGTATGTCAGGTAAAAGACTATGATTTACTGATTACGGACGAGAATGTATCTGAGGATTTTCTGATACAGATTAAGGAACTTGGAGTTGTTATAGAAACCGTTAATTTAAAGGGGGAATGAAAAATGTATTGTATATTAGTGACAGGTATTCCAGCAGCAGGAAAAAGCACTATGGCAAAAGTTATGTCAGACAAGCTGAAACTGCCTGTTATTTCAAAGGATACCATAAAAGAATTGCTGTTTGACAATGTTGGTTTTCAGTCAAGAGCAGAAAAAGTAAATCTTGGAATTGCCAGTATGGAAATTATGTACTATGCCGCAGGTCAGCTTATGAAAGCGGGGCAATCTTTTATATTAGAGAATAATTTTGAATATTCGTCAGAACATGGAATTAAAAATCTTTTAGAAAAATATCAATATTCCGCATTGACCATTACCTTAACAGGTGATTACGAAGTGATTTACCAGCGTTTTTTGGAACGGGAAAACAGTCCTGACAGGCACAAGGGGCATGTAGTGAATGACTGTTATCCGGAAAAGAAAGAGAACAATCTGAAAACTCTAAAAGCAAAAACAATTTCTTTTGAAAACTTTGTTCATGGAATAGAAAAAAGGGGATTTGATGTTTTTTGCGTTGATGGCGGGCAGATTAAGGTTGACACAACAGATTTTTCAAAAATAAATATGGAAAAGTTATTTTCACAGATTGCGGCATGGAAGGAGGAAATCCTGCATGATTGACGCACATGTTCATTTGGAAAAAGGTGATTATTCAGTAGAATGGATAGAACAGTTTATTGAGTATGCTGTAAAAAGAAATATAGACGAGATTTTCTTTCTGGAGCATACTCATATCTTCAAAGAATGCCGTAATCTATATAATGAAATGTCTATATATAATGAATATCAGAAAAATTGGTATCAGAAAAAATGGGAACAGGCACGTCCTATAAAGGATTATATTGATTACATAGAAAAATTAAAACAGATAGATTTCCCAATATGTTTAAAATTTGGTTTGGAGATATGTTATTCTCCTGAGCATGAAATTGACATTGCCCAAATGAAACAAATGTATCCTTTTGATTTTTTAGTTGGATCAATCCATTTTATTGATGGATGGGCATTCAGTCATTTAAAACAGCGTTGGGACAAGAATGATTATGATATAGATGAATTGTATGAAAAGTATTATGCGCTTATGTTATCGTTGATTAACAGCGGTTTGTTTTCAGGCTTGGCACACCCGCAGTCATTACAATGTTATGGAGCATACCCACAAAAGGATTTTAGACATATTTATTTACAGCTTGCACAAGCGCTTTGTTCAAATGATATGTATATTGAAGAAAGCAGCGGGTTGGCGATTAATTATGGCGATAAGCAGTTAGGAATGAATACGGATATGTTGGAGTGTATGGTAAAGTGTAATGTGCCTATTTTGACAGCATCAGATGATCACTCGCCCCAAAATGTTGGCTTATATATTAAAGAGATGAACGACTTGATTCAATCAATATAATTGAAAAGTACAACACTTTAAATGATAGGGGATGATGTAAATCAACGATGTAATGATTATTAGAATGAAAGGTGTTGATGAAGGATTTTTGTCCAAGCTTCAGCACCTAATGAGAGAATATTGATACCAAATGCCCGTAGATATAGAGGAAGACACAGCCAATACTAACAGTGACTTGATGGTGTCTGTAATTGAGTCCATTGCACAAGCTGAAAATGAATCAAGAAGTGAAAATATTAAATGGGGCATTAAGCAACGTGCAGCACAGGGAACTTCAAAACTTTATGATAGAAAATGTTACGGTTACAAACATGATGAGGATGGTCATTTAGTAATTGATGAAGAAAAGGCTAAAAATGTTAAGTTGATATTTGATTTATATCTTGGTGGACAAAGTGTTATAGAATCATCAAGGAACTTGAAAAGCGGAAAATTCTATCACCTACTGGAAAGGAAAAATGGTGTAAAAGGACGATTGATGCCTATTGCAATATCTGCAGTAGATTATATAGCTAGAAATAAATTAGATATCAAAGAAATTGTTAAAGGAGTGGTTTCTTTAAGTGAAACTTTAGAAAAGTTACATAAAAAAGATATTTGCCATCGTGATATAGAGCCTTCTAATATTTATTATTACAACAATAAATTTGCATTCGGCGACTTCGGGTTAGTTGATTTCCCAGATAATGCAGATGACTTTACTAAATCCGATAAAGGACTTGGAGCAATTTTCACTATTGCATCAGAAATGAAGCGAAATCCAAAAAAAGCAGATAGTAAAAAAGCAGATGTTTTTTCATTAGCTAAAACAATGTGGATGTTTTTAACTAACAATCTGGGATAACTTAATGCGAATCAAAAATCATCAGGTGGCAGCAAAACTTTTAGAAATTGCGCTTGGGGCTGTAACAGAATTGTAAGGATAATAAACTGTTAAAAAATAATTAAAATTGTCGTGGCTTAGGCTTGTCGTAGCTGATGGTAGTTTTTTGTTGTAAAATCGGGAAAAATCAGATATAATAAACTAATACGATGAAATTCTGCGACCATGGGCGTTTGCCTATATAAATTTAAAGGAGGAATGAGCATGAAACGATACATGAATATGGCGTTGCTGTACGCTGTTCTTGCAATGCTTGGCGGCGTGTTTTATAGGGAGTTTACCAAGTTCAACGGCTTTACCGACAAAACCACCCTGGGAGTAGTACATACCCATTACTTCCTGCTGGGTATGGTGTTTTTTCTGTTGCTGCTGCTATTGGAAAAGAACTTTTCTTTCACCGGAGATAAGACCGGGCGTATTCTGGTCATTTATCAGATTGGTCTTAATCTGACTGCTGTAATGTTTATAGTACGGGGCGTGCCTCAGGTGCTGGGAACTACGCTTTCCTCTGGTATGAGTGCGGCGATTTCCGGTGTTGCAGGTATTGGTCATATTCTTCTGGGAGTCAGCATGGTGCTTTTGCTGGTACAGCTTAGGCGAAAAGTTTTAGAAGTGAGGAATTGATTTTGTTAAGCGCCTGCCGTAGTCATTAGAAAAGTAAATGTCCGGTGGTACATATTATAATTACATAGTGTTTTAAGTTTCGTCCGACAGGTCTATTACTTGTTGGGCGAATTTTTTTGCAATGCTATCAGGTCTAAAAATTATATTTACAAGGATTAATTTCTGAATTTATCACATTCACACTTTGGAAAGAACTTTTAACTATTTTAAAAAAGATAATGCACATGCAAAATATTCTGTCGGCGAAATCGTCAATGGAATTAAGTACAAAATTGAGCGTGCAAACATAGTGCGTGAAATACAGGCGGTACAGGGCAGCAGGTTGATATTTAAGAAATTACTTCCTCTTATGGGAGTAGAGTTTGTAAAATATGGAATGTTGACGGTTGTTCCGTTTCCATTTAAATATTTGTAAGAATATATTGCCAGAGCTGAAAAATAAAATAAAAATTATATAATCCCCATCATTTCTACTTGACACCACCATAATCTCAATTATATAATAAAGTTATATAAACTATTTATATAACTTTATTATATAAAAACCTTACACTACACAACAAGGAGACCAAAAATGCCAAAACAAAGAATAACAAAAGAAACAGTTGTACAAGCTGCCTTTGAAATAGCAAGGAATTCCGGAATGGAGCAGGTCATGGTAAAAACCATAGCGCAAAAAATAGGCTGCTCCGTACAGCCAATTTATAGCTATTGTAATAATATGGACGGCTTGCGTCAGGATGTAACCGAAAGGGTTAACGCTTTTGTGCAAAATTATATTTCCGCAGGCATTGACAAAAATGACGTTTTTGCCAGTACAGGAAAGTCATATATCCGGTTGGCAAAAGAGGAGCCAAATTTATTTAAGATATTTATTTTGCATAATCGAAGTAATATTACTTCCTTAGACGAATTATACCAATCTGAAACGCATCCTGAAATGGCAGAATTGATTTCAAAAAAACTCAATATCACCGTTTCACAGGCAAAAAAACTGCATTTAAACATGCTGATTTACACAATAGGAATTGGCACAATCCTTTCGGTAGCGTCCCCGGGAATTTCACCGGATGAAATTTATGAACAGCAGGAAACGGCTTATAAAGCCTTTTTAAGCCATGCAATAGAAAATAAGGAGTAAACTTATATGAAAAAAGGAATAATTATATATCAATCCAAATACGGAGCAACGAAAAAATACGCAGAGTGGCTTGTGGAAATGACAGGCTTTGACTGCATAGAAACGCCCAAAGCCACATTAAATATGGCAATGCAGTACGAAACAGTCATATTGTGCGGAGGCATATATGCCTCAGGTATAGCAGGACTATCCTTTTTAAAAAAATATATTAGTGATTTAAAAACCAAGAAAATTGCTGTATTTTGTGTGGGAGCTTCACCATATGATGAAAAAGCATTCAACGAAATAAAAGCTCACAATTTAATAAATCAGCTAAATAATATTCCTGTTTTTTATGGGAGGGGAGCATGGGATGAAAGCCGTATGTCCTTTAAGGACAGAACCTTATGTAAGCTGCTTAAAAAGGCTATAGCAAAAAAGGAGCCGGATACCTATGAGCCATGGATGAAAGCCCTTATGAGCGCATCAGGACAAACATGTGATTGGACAGACAAAAAATATCTTATTCCGGTTCATGATTATATTGAGGGATAAATAATAAAAATGCAAACCACCCCGCCCCTTTAAGCAGCGTTTTTCTTTGAATTTACAGCTATATTTTATCTTGATTTGCGGCTATAGGCTTCTTGAAATTAAAAAGCCGATATTTTATAATATCCTTATTAATCATAAAGGAGCAAGATAAATGAGCAGTTTTAAAGAAGTTTTCCCTAAAAACCGCAGACCGTTAATATCCGATTTGGAAGAATTTTGGAATAATGGCGTAGAAATTCTCTTTAAAGACTTTGCAGAATACATACTGAAAAATTTTGATTTAAGATTTGCCAATGCAGTATGGAGCGAAAAAAACGGATGGACATATCGAATCGGTAAATCAGGAGTATACCTTATAAAAGGTATACGAATAGAGAAAGCCGGTTTTAACATAGACAACATTTTAGTAAAGGACAAAAAAACCTACAATGAAGGTATTGAGTATGTAAGAAATACTTACAACCAGCATAAAGAGGAGTTTCAAAAGAAAATTTCAGAAGTAAATGAAAGGCAGTCCCAAAGAAACAAAAGACGCATAATGAGAGAGCGGGGGGAGCTTCTTGAGCTTCAGGACAAGATAATTCCTGAAAAATATAACGTATTTCACTGGCCGCCAAAGCTTGATATATACAAGCTGAAAAAGCTGTATATGCTTGACGCAAAAGGTATTAAGGATGAGGAGCTTGCAGATGAGATAGGTCTTACGCTGTATTTGCGCTGCAAATATGGAAAAGAGGATGTGGAGCGGATGGATAAATCCGTTATAAGATGCCATAACTGTCAAAAGGATATTGGCGGAGAAGGTGATTTCAGGCAATGCGCCTGCGGATACCAGTATTCCTTTAGGGAATATAGAAGAAGCTTCCGCAGGAATAATATGCCTACAGGAGCCGCGTATGAAATCTTTAACGCCTTTATTAAAGAATGGAGTCATGCAAAGGAGTATAGTGAAAAAATAATTTTGATAGACAGATTATTGCACCAGTTTCATCTGTCCCTGATTTCAGGAGCAAAGCACCGGCCTGTAGCAATGAATTTTATAGACGGAACACGGGAGAATGTAGATAAAATTATTAATGAACTGGCAAATATATAATAATATTAAGTAAAAAATTTTCACAGAAAATAAATTATACCTTGCTTTGTAAATGGAAAAGATAACAGACTTAATTTTGCATATGTAAAATTTAAAAGCAGATTTTTCATATTTATTTTAACAAATGGAGGAACAAAAATGAAGCTAATCAGGACCAAAGAAGAACATATTAAGGAGCTAGTGAGAATATCTAAGGAAGCATTTGACAGTGACGTATCAGTAGGAGCCAAGGAATCAGGCGGTCCACCGGAATATGACAATATTGACTGGCATATTCAAATGATGAAGGAAGGTCATTTACTTACAGCGTTCCATGATAATAAAATTGTAGGGGGAATAATTATTTTTCCCGAAGAAAAAAGTTCATTTATGTATGTGGGAAGAATATTTGTTGACCCTATACATTTCAGGAAAGGATACGGAATTGCCATAATGGAAGAAATTGAAAAAATGTATTCTGATATTTCCACATGGATGTTAGATACTCCGGCATGGAATATACGCACAAACAGCTTTTATAAGAAAATAGGATATTTTGAAAAGAAAAGAGATGAGGGAGAGGTCGTTTATCAGAAGGACAAATAATTGCTTTACCGAAGGGCGATATTAGAATAAATCAATTTTTTTATAGTATAATCCATTGAAATCAAACGTCATTACGTTATATTTAATCTATAGAAAATTATTAATATAATGTAAAGAGGAATGTATATGGATAAGTATATAAGAATAAGAAAACAGGACACAGTAGCAGTTGCCTTAGAGGAATTATCTAAGGGAACTGCTATTGTTGTTGATGAAGAAAAAATAATATTGCAGGATAATATTCCAAAGGGACATAAATTCGCGCTGGAGGATATAAAGGAGGGAAGTGAGGTATATAAATACGGATATTCCATAGGAAGGGCAAAGTGTGATATACATAAGGGCCGGTGGGTGCATACCCATAATATGGCAACGGAACTTGACGGCATATTGGAATACAAATATGAGAAAATATCAAATACTATAGAGCCCACCGAAAGCAGAAGCTTTATGGGCTACAGAAGGTCTGACGGCAGAGTGGGAGTCCGCAATGAAATATGGATAATACCTACAGTGGGCTGCGTAAATAATGTGGCTCAGTCAATAGCCCAAAAGGCTAAGGAATATATTAAGGGCAATATAGACGGCATATATGCATTTACACATCCATACGGCTGCTCCCAGTTGGGTGATGACCAGAATAATACAAGGCGTATACTGGCGGCGCTTGCAAATCATCCTAATGCTGGAGGCGTGCTTATATTAGGGCTTGGGTGTGAAAACAGCAATATAGATGAAATACGCAAGGTTATGGGGAGCTTTGACGACAAGAGAGTCAGGTTTTTAGCGGTGCAGGAGCATGAAGACGAAATAGAGTCGTCACTAAAGCTTATAAAGGAGCTGATAGAATACGCAGGAGGGTTAAACCGTGAAGCTGTCTGCGTAAGCGAGCTGATAGTTGGATTAAAGTGCGGAGGCTCAGACGGACTGTCAGGTATTACCGCCAATCCTGTGACAGGCGTTTTTTCAGATACCCTTATAAGCAAGGGAGGAACAACCATACTTACTGAGGTGCCTGAAATGTTCGGAGCAGAAACAATACTTATGAACAGATGCGCAGATGAAAAGGTATTTCATAAAACAGTAAGCCTTATAAATGATTTTAAGGAGTATTTTATAAGCCATGGGCAGCAGGTGTATGAAAATCCCTCTCCGGGCAATAAGGCAGGTGGTATAACCACATTGGAGGATAAGTCCCTTGGCTGTACGCAGAAATCAGGAACGGCGCAGGTCAGCGGCGTTATAGGCTATGGAGAAAGTGTTGCTGTAAAGGGCTTAAATCTTTTAAGCGCGCCGGGAAATGACCTTGTGGCAGCTACTGCGCTGGCGGCAGCAGGGGCGCAGATAGTACTCTTTACCACAGGGAGAGGAACTCCCTTTTCATGTCCTGTGCCGACAGTAAAGCTATCAACAAATACGGAGCTTAAGGAAAGAAAAAATAAATGGATAGACTTTGATTGCGGAAGCGTGGTGAAGGGAACATCCATAGAGAAGCTTGCAGACCGGCTGTTTGAATATGTAATTGACGTGGCGTCTGGAAAATATGTAAAGGCTGAGGAAGCAGGCTATCACGATATGGCAATTTTTAAACAGGGTGTGACGTTATAGTCAGCAGTGTAAGTTAGTGTAAAACTTTATTCAGCCGCCTTATAAGGGCGGCGGAAAGGCAGGTTATATGAGCAGGGAACTAAAAACATTATCCTATGAAGCCTTAAAGGAGCTTAAATATGAAGGCTATCTTTTAAAGGAAGCCCCTGAGAGGGTTTTGCAGTTTGGAGAGGGAAACTTTCTCAGGGCATTTGCAGATTATTTTATAGATATTTTAAATGAAAAGACAGGCTTTAATTCTAAGGTAGTGGCGGTGCAGCCAATAGAAGGCGGAGATGCAATAAGAAATTATATAAATGAGCAGGAGGGTCTTTACACTCTTATACTTAGAGGAAATGAAAATGGCAGGAAGGTAAGTAAAAGGAGGATAATATCCTGTGTAAGCAGATGCCTTAATCCTTATTCACAGTACGAAAAGGTTTTGGAATGCGCTAAAAATCCTGATTTAAGATATATTGTGTGCAATACTACAGAAGCAGGCATCAGGTATGATGAAAGCTGCCGCTTTGATGACGCCCCGGCAGAGAGCTATCCTGCCAAGCTTACAAGATTTATGTACGAAAGATATAAAGCCTATGGAAATCAACAGGGTAAGGGCTTTATTATACTGGCCTGCGAGCTTATAGACGATAACGGTAAGGAGCTTGAAAAATGTGTGCTTAAATATGCAGAAGAGTGGAAGCTGGAGGAGGAATTTAAGCAGTGGATAAGGGACGAAAATATATTTTGTTCAACTCTTGTAGACCGTATTGTTACAGGCTATCCAAGGAGGGAGGCAGAGGATATCTGTAAGGAGCTTGGATACAGGGACAATCTTATAGACACAGGCGAGATATTTGGCTTTTGGGTTATAGAGGGGCCTGACCGGCTTAAGAGGGAGCTGCCCTTTGAAAAAGCAGAACTGCCTGTTTTAATTACGGATAATCACAAGCCGTATAAGGAGAGAAAGGTCCGTATACTTAACGGAGCCCATACATCCATGGTACTTGGCGCATACCTTGCAGGCAGAAAAATTGTGAGGGAATGTATGGAGGATAATGTTATCAGGGAATTTATGAATAAAACAATATATGAAGAAATCATACCAACATTATCCCTGCCTAAGGAGGAGCTTAAGGAGTTTGCGGATTCAGTTACCGATAGATTTAACAATCCCTTTATTGACCATGAGCTTTTGTCTATAGCCTTAAATTCCACATCAAAGTGGAGGGCAAGAGTGCTGCCGTCCCTAAAAAAATATATAGAAATAAACAATGGGCTTCCAAGCTGTATATCGGCGTCTATGGCGTATTACATAGAATTTTGCTGCAGGGCTGAGATAAATGATGACAGGAATGTTGAGGAGTTTTACAATGCCCATAAGGAAGAAGACATAGGGGAGCTTGTGGAAAATGTTCTTGCAAATAAGGAATTCTGGGGTGAGGATTTGACAATGCTGTCCGGCTTTAAGGAGGCTGTAAAGGAGGATATAAGCTATATAAGGCAGTGGGGCGTATATGAGCATATGAAAAAGTGCGTCGGATAATAAAGCATAAAAAGAGTTAAGGCTCTTAAGGCTGGCATCTGCATAAAAGTACTTTTTTAATGTAAGAAAATGATACAGACTAAGAAAATATATTAGAAAGTAAATTGAAAAATATGTCAAAGGAAAGGTGAGATTTTAAAGCAGGATATAGGGTAGGATATAAAAACAGATATTATATAATAAATAAAAACAAATATAATGCACTATATAAAACAAATATTATGTAATATGTTAAATCAGATATTAAGCAATATATAAAAGCACATATGATGTAATAGAAATATGTAAAAAAATTTGGAAAGGACAGATAAATACATGAAAAAATTTATGGATAAAAACTTTTTGTTATCAACCCCCGCCGCAGAAAAGCTGTACCATGAATATGCGGCGGCCATGCCCATTATAGATTATCATTGCCACATATCCCCAATGGAGATAGCGCAGGACAGGCATTTTGACAATATTACCCAGCTCTGGCTTGGAGGAGACCATTATAAATGGCGTCAGATGCGTTCCAACGGCGTAGACGAATACTATATAACGGGAGAAGCAGACGACAGGGACAAGTTCCAAAAATGGGCGGAGACGCTGGAAAAGGCCATAGGCAATCCCCTTTATCACTGGAGCCATATGGAGCTAAAAAAATACTTTGGCTTTGAAGGCTGTCTAAACAGCGAAAATGCAGAGGAGGTATGGCAGCTTTGTAATAAAAGGCTGGCTGAGCCTGACATGTCCGTAAGAAATATTATAAAAATGTCTAATGTTAAGCTGATATGTACCACCGACGACCCTGTGGACACCCTTGAATGGCATAAGGCCATAGCCAGAGACGATACATTTGATGTCAAGGTGCTTCCTGCGTGGAGACCTGATAAGGCAATGAATATTGAAAAGCCGGATTATGCAGAATATATTAAAAGCCTTGGGGAGCTTACAGGGATAACCATAGATTCCTTTAAAAACCTTGTAAAGGCGTTGGCTGTGAGAATGAATTTCTTTGAAGCAATGGGCTGCAGGGTATCAGACCATGCACTTGAGTATGTAATGTATGAGGACTGCTCTCAGGAGCAGATAGAGAGTATATTTGCAAAAAGGCTGTCAGGAAAAGAAATTTTAAGGCAGGAGGAGCTTAAATTCAAGACTGCCTTTATGGAGGCAATGGCAGACGGATACAATAAAAGAAATTGGGCTATGCAGCTTCATTTCGGCTGTATACGTGACAATAACACGGTTATGTATAATCTTATGGGAGCAGACACAGGCTATGACGCCATTAACAATTACAGTCCGGCAAAGGAGCTTGCAGCCTTTTTAGATTCACTTAGAAGGAATAACAGGCTTCCAAAGACTATATTATATTCCCTTAATCCAAATGATAACGAGGTAATAGGCGCAATACTTGGCTGCTTTCAGGATGGCTCCTCCGTAGGAAAGCTCCAGCAGGGAAGCGCATGGTGGTTTAACGACCATAAGAAGGGAATGCTTGAGCAGATGACGTCATTGGCTAATCTGGGGCTTCTTGGCAATTTTATAGGGATGCTCACCGACTCAAGAAGCTTTCTGTCATATACGCGCCACGAATATTTTAGAAGGATAATGTGCAATCTTATTGGAGAATGGGTGGAAAACGGCGAATACCCGGAGGATTACGGCGCATTAGAAAAGATAGTAAAGGACATCTCCTATAATAACGCCGTAAAATATTTTGGATTTAATTTAGATTAAAAGTATCTACATTTGTCTGTATTTGTTTGGAGTAGTTCCGTACTCCTTCTTAAATTGTCTTATAAAATGCTCAGTGTGGTTATAGCCGCACTGGGCGGCAATATCTTCAACGCTCATGCTTGTAGAGCGCAGCAATTCACCGGCAGACTGAAGACGGCTCAAAATTACATCCCTTATGCAGGTGGTATTGAAGAAACGTCTGTAAAGTGAATGAAAATACCCCACGCTTATGCCTAATCCGGCAGCGATTGTCTCTATGGAATGCTCCTTATCAGGATGATTATAAATATGCTTTCTTACCCGTGACAGCTCGTAGTAAATGGCAGGATATTCTATAGTGTCGCTTTCATCAACAAGCTTATAGAGAAGGGCGCTCATAAGACTGTTAAGGGTATCCTCACGGTGGGGTGACGTGCCGAAAAACTCCTTACATATTATATGAAAAAGCCTGTGGTAATCATCAGGATTGTGGAGTGTAACAGGCTTTCCAAAGGGAAAATGCTCACTTATAAGAGAATCCTGAAAGGTTATATGCACCCAGTCGTCTATATAAGAATCACCCAAGGCATCGTAGCGGTGGGCCTGCCCCGGCTTAAAAAGTATGGCAATATCAGGAGGCGTTGTTATCCAGCCTCCTTCAATACAAAAGCTGGCGGGGGTTTTTGGAAATATAAGAAGGTAGACAGGGTGTCCCTTTGGACGGTCTACCTGAAACGAGCCGTCGTGGGTGGTGTTTTCTCCGATTTTCAAAAGTTCAATCATTATATTAAAGCTCCTTTCACTTAAAATGTATTAATTAAGTACACAAAACAATAAATCTATAGTGTTAAGTATAATACGGCGGAAAGAGACAGTCAAATATATCTGCGAAAAAATTTTAAAGAAATATGAGAATATATCAATTTTGCAATAGTATAATCCATTGAAAGAAAATTGCCAATCCGTTATCTTTTAAGTAAATAAAATATGGAGGCATATAAAATGATAAGAACGTTTGATACACATAAAATCAGAAAGCAGAGAGAACTGACAGGATGTCTGTGGGACTTTACACCATGTCAGGGAGAAAATGCAGGAAAAACATACAGGGTTTCAACGCCCTGCTGTTGGGAAAATCACCCCGAATTTGGCAATTACAGAGGAGAGGGGGAGTACTCTGTCAAATTTAAGGCAAAGGGAAATATCAGGCTTGAATTTAAGGGCGTAAGCCATACTGCCACAGTGTACCTTGACGGTAAGGAAATCGCGTCACATTATAATGCCTACACAATTTTTGACGCAGTGGTTAAGGATTTAAGCGACGGAGAGCATGTGCTTACCGTTAAGGCTGACAACAGATTCAGTAAGGACAGCGCCCTGCATGTGCCGAACGATTATATGTCATACGGCGGGGTAAGCAGGCCGGTAGTGCTGGAATGCTTAAATTCATCATATATCAAATGGATTCATGTAACGCCCTTTAAAGAAAATAATACATGGAAGGCAGCTATAGAGATTTTGGTAAAAAATATATCAGACAATACGGTAAGGCTTAACGTAAGCGCAAGTCTGGCAGGTAAGACGGCAGAATGGAAGGATGCAGCCATAGAAGGCGGTGAAGAAAAAATATACAGCGTTATCAAGACCTTTGAGGACGTAAAGGAATGGATGCCAGAGACGCCACAAATGTATTATGTGGAGGCAGTCCTTACAGATAGCGGGACAGAGGAGATTATTGACGATTATATAGACAGATTTGGTTTCAGGGAAATAAAGCTTAGTGGAAAGCATATTCTTATGAATGGAAAGAAGCTTAGAATAAGAGGTCTGTGCCGCCACGAGGACCATCCTCAGTTTGGCTGCGCGCTGCCGTATGGCGCTATAACGGCTGATTTGGAGATAATAAAGCATCTTGGGGCAAATTCCGTGAGGACGTCACATTATCCAAATGACGAAGTATTTCTTGATTTATGCGACGAGGAGGGAATACTTGTGTGGGAGGAAAACCATGCCAGAGGCTTAAGCCTTGAGGATATGGAAAATCCAAATTTTGAGCCTCAGGCGGAGCAGGTTATAAGGGAAATGATACCAGCCCATTACAATCACCCTTCAATTTACATATGGGGAATATTAAATGAGTGCGCCAGCGACAGCGAGTACGGCAAGGAGTGCTATGAAAAGCAGTTTAAGCTTATAAAGGAGCTTGATACGTCAAGACCGCATTCCTTTGCAAGCTGTAAGTTTAAGACAGATATATGCTTTGGACTTCCCGACGTGGTTTCATACAATATATATCCCTTATGGTATCACGATACGCCTGTTGACGAGTATATAGACGACTTATATCAGTGGATTCAAAAGGAGACAGGGGGAGCAGGCAAGCCGTTTCTTATAACTGAAATCGGAGCAGGAGGTCTTTATGGCTATAGAAACCCTTACAGCTCAAAATGGACTGAGGAGTATCAGGCGGAGGCTTTGGAAAAGCAGCTTACGGCAGTCCTTGATTACGAGGATTGCTGCGGCGTATATATATGGCAGTTCTGTGATATCAGAATAAGCGAGGAGTGGTTTGGAGGAAGACCGAGAACTATGAACAATAAAGGTATCGTAGACGAGTACAGAAGAAGAAAGCTTTCTTATAATGTAGTAAAGCGTATATTTGAGCAGGATAAGAATACAGAGAAAAATATAATAATATAGAGAAAGATGTAAGATAGAGAAAAGTAAGATAAAGAAAAATATAAGATAAGGAGAAAATTATGAAAAGCAGAAAAAAATCATGGTTAGCGTTAGTTTTATGCGCTATGGTAATATCGATTGCTGCCTGCGGCGGTGGAGAGGATGACGATAAGAGCGGCGGTAAGGATAATGACAGGGATAAAAGACCTGTAGCTGAAGAAAGCATTAATAAGCTGCAGACGTCAAGTGGAAGGGATTCCGCTTATGTAAAGGAGCTTGACGGCACATGGAAGTTTGGCGGAAAGGCTCTTGCGGCAGATGCGGCGCTTAAAGCAGATTATTCCTCATGGAAGGATGTGACTGTTCCTCATACATGGAATGAAAAGGATGCAGAGGACGGAGGCGGAAATTATGAGAGAACAGCCTACTGGTACCACAAGGAGTTTCAGGTAGAGGAAAACATAGAGGGAAAAAGAATTTATGTTGAATTTTTAGGCTCCAACACAAGAACGGAGGTATATATAAACGGCGAAAAGGCAGGAGACGAGCATAAGGGCGGATATACAGCATTCAGATATGACATAACGGATTATGTGAAATCAGGGACAAACGTTATGGACGTAAAGACAGATAATACTGTTAATCAGGAGATAGCGCCTATATCGGGAGATTTTAATATGTATGGCGGCATATACCGCCGCGTGTATTTAGTTACGGTTAATGATGTGCATATAAGCCTTGATGAAGACGGCTCGTCAGGCTTATTCCTTACAACAGGCAATATGAGAAGCAAGGAGGCCCCTAAGGATTTAGGAGAGTTTCAGGTAAAGACTGATTTTGTCAATTCCTCAGACAAGGAAAAGACAGTGGAGGCAGTTATAACAGTAAAGGGTGACAATGCGCCTGAGCCAATAATGGAAAAGGTTACGGTGGCTGCAGGCGGTACTTATGAGCTTGTAAAGGATGTAAAGGTAGAAAATCCCACATTGTGGGAAGGCATAAGCTATGAAAGGGACGGAGATAACGCCAAGGCAGGCTATCAGTACGTAGTGACCGTTGAGCTGAAGGAAGACGGAAAGGTGATAGACAAGGTGGAGGATAAACTTGGCTTTAGGTATTTCTGGATAGATTCCAAGGATAATGGAGATGCGGGAGAGGGCTTTTTCCTAAATGGCAAGGCGTATCCTCTTCGGGGCGTAAACAGACATTCATATCTGGCAGGTGTGGGAAGCGCCATGACAGAGGAACAGCACAGGGCGGATATGGATATTATGCTTGAGCTTGGCGTAAACACCGTAAGATTGTGTCATTATCCGCAGACAGATTACTTTTATGATTTATGTGACGATAAGGGTATTGTTGTATGGACAGAAATTCCTCTTGTAAATATGATTGGCTCGGCGGCAGGCTTTGAGGATAATGTAAGTAAACAGCTTACAGAGCTTATAAAGCAGCAGTATAACAGACCGTCTGTGGTATTCTGGGGACTGGAAAATGAAATAGGAAACGGTACGGATTTGACAAATGCTACAGCCAATTCCAACGTAGCAAAAATGAAAAAGCTCATATATAATCTTGACAATCTGGCAAGAGAGCTTGACACTACAGGAAGATATACAACACAGGCTGTAAACAGGGATTACAGTATGGACAACAATAATCCTGATTCTGTCAATAAGGATTTTGAGAATAATAAGGGTTGGAAGTCGGATACGGTAGCATGGAACATTTATCCCGGCTGGTATCCTGACGCAAACTTCTACGGAACCTTTGAGGATGTAATGAAGAGAAAGACAGCTCTTGACAGCCGTCCAATGGGTATTTCAGAGTACGGCTGGGGAGCAAATGTAAACCAGCATGAGGCATATCCTGCATTGGGAGTAAACAATCTTACGTCAGGTGGAGCATGGCATCCTGAGGAATATCAGAATATTATGAACGAGGAAGCTCTTGAGTATATTAATAATCATAGGGAGCTTTGGGGAACATACTACTGGGTAATGTTTGACTTTGCGGTAGATGCAAGAAACGAGGGCTCACAGACTGCATTAAACGATAAGGGGCTTGTTACGGCGGACCGTTCGGTAAAGAAGGACAGCTTTTATCTCTATAAGGCAAACTGGAATAAGAGGGATGCATTTGTATATATTACAAGCCGCAGGTGGACAGAAAGAGAGGATGCGGATACATATATAAAGGTATACTCAAACTGCGACAAGGTGGAGCTTTTTATAAACGGTAAGAGCATAGGAATGATGGAAGCAAAGGGAAACGGAGTATTCATTCTTGAGGACGTAACATTAGATATAGGAAAAGCAGAGATTAAGGCAGTAGGAACACGCGAGGGGGACAGTAAGGAATACACAGATGGCTGTACATGGACACGGAGCATGTCAGATAAGGCAGAGCTTAAATCAGATAAATTTACGGTAGATACGACAGGAAAGGTTGTATTTGTAGATAAGCAGGTAACATTAAAGGAATTTAAGGAGCTTGTATCAGGTGCGGGAAACGCTGTATATAATGTATACAAGGGCGATGCAGAGCTTAAAAACGACGCTGATTTGGTAGGCCCCGGAGTTACCGTTAAGGTGGTGGCAGAGGATGAAAAGACAACGTCTGAATATAAGATTATGCTGAAGAATATATGTACAGGAAAGGACGTTACGGTATCCTCATTTGAGGCAGGAAATATAGGAGAAAATGCAGTAGACGGCGACGCCGCAACAAGATGGGTGGCAGTAGACGGAACATATCCCCAGTCCATAACCGTAGATTTGGGAGAGGCTTATTATGTGGGAAATCTTACCCTGCAGTGGGATACAAAGGGCGGCAACCGCCATTATATGTACTATGTAGAGGTAAGCGAGGACGGAACAAGCTTCAGGGAGGTATTGGATAAGCGTAGCAATACAGCAATGGGTACAATAACAGACAGCCTAAGCATGGCTAAGGCAAGGTATATACGTATCACGGCTACAGGCTGTAACGTAACAGGCTGGGCTACGTTATTTGAGATACAGGCAGACGGCTACAGCATAACGTCAGAAAAGTATAAGATTGATAATGACAATAAGCTTATTATTTTAGATGAAATTCCTGACGCGGGTCTGGCAGAAGGCGTATTTATGGATAACCTTAGCATAAAGGGAAATTATTCGTATACGGTGAATTTAAGCAGCGGCTGGATAAATGACGGAAACACGGTAGACATAATAGATTTAGAGGGTAATAAGACAGCCACCTACAGAATATGTACCGAAGATACAAAATAATATTTTGCATTATTGAAAATAAGTTTGAGGCTTAAGGGGCGCCCCGCTAGGAAAAAATATACAGGATATTGAAAATACGGTATATGCCGGTATTATATCATGGATATTAAATTCTTAGCGGGGCAGCCTTTTTTGTTGACCGTCATATAATTATATTTTAAAATATTTATATAAATAATTTAAAATATTTATATGAGAGACGGGAGGTTTACCTATGAAACAAAAGATGATTGATTTTTTGTTAAATAATGCTAATCCCTCAATAAAACTGAGGGTAAAAAAAGAAATTCTTAACTGCATTTCAAAGGAGGAAGAAAGGAAGCTTAAAGAGGAGATACTGGAAGAAAAGCTTATAAAGTTTATCGGGGAAAAGCAGTTAGAAACAGGGTGGCTCGGCTTAGGCTTCCATGGAAGCAGCAAGAATGCAGGAAGGTATGACAACCAGGAGGTTGGAACAAAATATATGGGAGAGAAGGGCTTAAAGGGAACGAAAATTCTTGACAGGGCTATGGAGGCATATGCAAAAACAGAATTGGAGGATATGGGCTCTGAATTTGAAATTCCCGCATCAGGCTCAAACCTTATCAGATGCGCCTGTATCGCAAGGGCACATTATGACGACGTAATAGATATTACGCCTCAGATAAGGCTTTCCCTTGAATCCTTTAAGAGAGTCATAGAGGTGGATTCCATATATGATGTTTCACGGCCTGTAAAAAACCGCAGATTATTTAATAAAAATGAAAGATGGCCATGCAGGTATCATCTTGAGATTTTGGCATTTTCAACAGATAGGTGGAAAAATGAGAAAAATGTTGCCATGCTTGCAGAGTCCTTTAAAAAGCTTATGAGGTCAGACAGAAAGGAGATTATAAACACGCCTGTTGCATGCTGGATTAAAAATCATGCGGTAAATCCGTTATGGCTTTTAAACGAGGGCTATTCAATTTCAGGAGACGGCTTAAACGGACATGACAATGACGGAATACGTAAAACAAATCTGGAAAAGACAGAGTGGCTGTGCCGCTGCGGTTTATATGAATATTTGCCGGAGCTTAGGAAAGAGGTTAAGTTTGTTATTGACAGCGTAAATGAAGACGGCGTGTATACCGGAGGAATATATGAAAAGGAATTTAGGGGCTGGTCTCCTTATTTTGGAGCGCAGCTTGAGACGGATTGGAAAGCAAAGATACGTAAGCAGTGCGACGTAACCTTCAGGGCATTGCTAATCGGTCATTATTCAGGAGTTTTGTAAAATTTAAAAAAGCTATTGACTCCTACGCCGCGTAATAGTTTAGAGTATAATTATCGAGAGGAGGGAAAAGCAAATGATGACAGTAAATGAAGTAAGCAAACTGACCGGAGTGAGTATACGCGCTCTGCAATATTATGATACCATAGGACTTCTGCCGCCAACTGAATATACGGAGGCGGGATACCGGCTGTATGACGATACGGCAATGGAAAGGCTGCAGCATATTTTACTGTTTAAGGAGCTTGAATTCCCGCTAAAGGAAATTAAGACGATAATTGATGCTCCCGATTTTGACAGGAACAAAGCGTTGGAGCAGCAGATTGAGCTGTTTATTATGAAAAAGGAGCATCTTGAAAATCTTATTAATTTCGCTCGAAAAATAAAAACGACAGGAGTGAATAAAATGGATTTAAATGTATTTGCTACGGCAAAAATGGACGAGTATGCAAAAAAGGCAAAAGAACAATGGGGACATACCACAGAATATAAGGAATATGAAGAAAAGGTAAAAAATCAGTCTCCAGACGCACAAAAAACGGCTTGGCAAAATCTCATGCTTATATTTACAGAGTTCGGAAAAATGAAAGATAAGGAACCGGGGAATGAAGAAGTACAGCTTGAGGTAAAAAAGCTGCAGGACTATATTTCAGAGCATTTTTATAATTGCTCCAATGAAATTTTAAAGGAGCTTGGCAAAATGTACGCTTCCGGCGGGGAATTTACTGAAAATATTGATAAGTCCGTCGGAAGCAACACGGCAGTATTTGTAGCAAAAGCAATAGAGATTTATTGTAAATAATTTATATGGCAGAAAGATTAGATTTTAATTACATAACAGCGCAATTACAACTGTGAATATTTTTTAATATTTATGGGGATGTCGCAATAGGTTTTTTTCCTATTGCGACATCCCCATTTTTATATAATGAAAGCTCTCCATGCAAGCCGCAGATTTTGTTGCGACGGCGTCGCTTAAGCTTCACTTTCAGGTATAAGGTATCTATATGTAAAGAAGCTGCTAAAAAAGCCCTAAAGAAACGCTTTTTATATTATTAAATAAGCTGTATATTTTCTTGTGTTAATAATAAAAAAAGTGATATAATATATACTTAAGAAAAGTAAATGCGGAAAGGGGATAAATTATGAAAAAAGCAGAAGGATTTTTTAAAATTAAAAAGGCAGTAAAAACCGCTCTTTGTATTGCAGAGGCGTTGATTATATTCGGAGTGACAGCGGCCTGCGCGGCTGATGACAACGGTAAAAATATCCTTAATGAGCCGGGAACGGACAAAAAAGCGCAGAGTTCGGATATTTCGGGAACAAATAAACAGGATGGAAATTCCCCCAAAGAATCACAGCAGAATACGGAAAGCGCCAGTAAAACAAGCAATGAAAATATCAGCCTTGAAGAGGCAAAGAAGGCCGCCCTTTCAGATGCAAAGGTAAAAGAGTCAGACGTTGTTTATACGAAGGAGAAGCTTGATTTTGAGGACGGAATTAAAGTGTATGAAATTGAATTTCACACAGCCGCATATGAATATGAGTATGAGATTAATGCCATAACGGGGGAGATATACAGTAAAGAAGCAGAAATCCGTGGTCATGGCAGTATAGGACAGGGGGGAAACGGCGCGGCAGGCGAGGCTTATATAGGAGAGGAGAAGGCAAAAGAAAAAGCAATCAGTCATGCCGGCCTTTCTGCCTCCGGTGTAAAATTTACAGAGGTAAAGCTTGATTACGATGACGGAATTAAGGTGTATGAAATTGAGTTTTACAGTGAAGGCAGAGAGTATGAATATGAGATTAATGCGTTAAGCGGTGAAATTGTAAAGCATAAAATGGATTAATCTATAACTAAAAGAAACATGTTTTGTAATAAGTGACATTGATTTTTAAAAATACAGGTAGTATAATTAAATAAGCTGTTTATTTATTGAACCATGAACGCTACAGACATAATATTAGAGAAAATATATGTATTGAGGAGGAAACCTTTCGTGAAGACTTTTATAAAAAGAAAGAAATCCCTGCAGCAGGTAGTATATGTAATAATTCTGCTTCTTGCAATTATTATCTTGTTTCAGTGGTATACATCACAGAACAGAGAGCGTATTGAGGAAAGAAACAAGAATTATGCAGCGGATGCGGCACAGATGAAGGCAGTTCAAATTGATGACGAGCTGAACAGCGCCATGAACAGAATTCGTACATATTCCTACTTTGTAGGAGAAAGCTTTGACGAGAATGAGATTATTCCAGAGTGGCTGGGGAAAATGGAAGAGCATGTGGTGTTTGACGCAATACTTTTTACAGATGTAAATGGTGTTGACTATATTTCTGACGGACGTACCTCAGATGTAACAAAACGTCAGTTTTATAATAACGGAATTAACGGACAGACAGGCATAGACATTGTTTTTGAACCTCACTTTTATAATGAGACAATGGCATGCTTTTATACGCCTGTCTATCACAATGGAGAGATTATAGGTGTGTTAAGAGGCGCTTATCTGGCGGAGGAATATTTAACGGATATGCTTGTAGCTACGTATTTTGGAGAGCGTGCAAATGTGTTTCTTTGTACTCCTGATGGAAGGGTAATCGCAAACTCTGATGACAATGTTTATAATAATAATCTTATTGATGAGCTTACTGACAAAGGTGTGATAGATAAGGATACAGCCGTTAATGTAAGGAATATCTTTGAAAATGGGGGAAAGGGAGCATTTATCTGCAAATCAGAATGTAAAACTGATAACATCTGTGTGACTTATCTTCCGAATAATGACTATGTGCTTGTGCAGACATTTCCTAAGGATGTTACCCAAAGTATGATTAAGGCGGAAAACATGGTGGGACTTAGGCTGGAAATAATGCTTATTACACTGTTTGTTATTTATATTATTATACTTATTGTTAACACAAGACAGGAAAGAAAGAAACTGGAGAGGGAAAACCGTGAAATGGGATATATAATAAGCGGTGTCAATACCCTGTTCACCCGCTTTGTACTGATTGATTTTACAACTGATACTTATCAGTATTTGGCAGGAACAAAGCCAGAGGGTTATAACATTGCTGTAAGCGGAGATTATAAAGAGCTGGAAGCTCACTTGTGTGATATTTTGCTGGAGGAGAGCGACAGGCAGGAATTTTCTAAAAAAATTAAGAAAGATGCAATTATTAATGCTTTGGAGAATCAAAGTGATGTGCGTTTAGAATGTCATGTATTGCGGGGAGGCAATGCAGAATGGGAGCATGTGAATGTTATTTGCTTAGAGAGAGATGGCGGAAAGGCAAGCAAGGTTTTGCTTACCCGTCAGAATATTACTAAAATAAAGGAAAAGGAGCTGCAGATTCAGGCAGAGATGTCGCTTGCAGACCGCAAAGAGAGGCAGTATAGAATAGCGATTACAGCAAATGCTTTTAATACCTTTGAGTTTAATCTGACACAGGATTTAATTAACGATGATATAGTGCGTGAGACAGATGGTCATCAGATATCGTTGCTTGAAAAATCCGGCTTAGAGGCGCCATGTAAAGCTTCTCAGTGCTTTGAAAAGTGGAAGGAATATATTTTGGAGGAATCTAAGGAGGAATACAACAGGGTTGTTAATATAGATTATTTAAAGGAGCGCTTTGAGAAGGGTGAAACACAGGTAGATGTTGATTATTGGAGCAAGGCTTCAGGCAGCGGGCAAATGTGCGTACGTCAGTCATTTATTATGACACGTGATTATGAAACAAACGATATTATGGTTATGGTTGTGTCAAAGGAAATTACGGAACAGGTTCAGAAGCAGAGAGAGCAGATACAGGCGCTGCAGGATGCACTGATGCAGGCGCAGCATGCAAACAGGGCAAAAACAACCTTTCTTTCAAATATGTCCCATGATATACGTACTCCAATGAATGCAATCATAGGCTTTGCCACCATAGCAGTCAGTCATATTGACAATAAGGACCAGGTTCACGACTGCCTTAGGAAGGTGCTTTCTTCAAGCAATCATCTTTTAAGCCTTATTAACGATATCCTTGATATGAGCAGGATTGAGAGCGGACGAGTTCAGATTAAGGAGCAGGAGTGCAATATTTCCGAGCTTATGCATAATCTTGTGAATATAATTCAGCCGCAGGTAAAGGCAAAGCAGCTTGAGCTGTTTATTGACACCTTTGAGGTTGTAAACGAGGATGTTATAGCAGATTCACTAAAGCTGAATCAGGTATTTATCAATCTCCTCAGCAATGCGGTAAAATATACGCCTGCAGGAGGAACAATAACATTTCGTATTATGCAGAAGACAACCTTTCGCCATGGGTACGGAGACTATATATTTATTATTAAGGATAACGGTATCGGTATGTCGCCGGAGTTTGTACAGCATATTTTTGAGCCGTTTGAGCGGGAGGCAAGCGTAACACGCTCGGGAATTGAAGGAACAGGACTTGGTATGGCAATCACAAAGAATATAGTGGAGATGATGGACGGCACTATAGACGTTGAGAGCGAGACAGGAAAAGGAAGTACATTTACAATAGAACTCACGTTAAAGCTGCAGGATGTGCAAAAAAATGCAGAGCAGCTAAAGGAGCTAAAGGGCTTAAGAGCATTGGTGGTTGACGATGACTTTAATGTCTGTGACAGTGTTAGCAAGATGCTTAAGAATATCGGCATGCGTGCAGAGTGGACAACTTCCGGAAAAGAGGCGGCATATCGGGCAAAAATGGCATTTGAGGAGGGGGATTCATACCATACCTTTATCATTGACTGGCAGATGCCGGAGCTTAGCGGTGTGGAAACAGCAAGAAAGATTAGAAGCGCCGTTGGAACAGAAGCGCCTATTATTATTCTCACTGCGTATGACTGGACCGATATTGAGGAGGAGGCAAAGGAGGCAGGTGTAACTGCGTTTTGCGCAAAGCCTCTCTTTATGTCTGATTTAAAGTCTGCATTGCTTGCTGCCAATAATATTATTGATAAGGACAAGGAGGAGCAGGCAGAATGGACTCTGGCTGATTTTGGCGGAAAGAGAGTGCTTTTGGTAGAGGACATTGAGTTAAACCGTGAGATTGCGGAGGTAATATTAAGCGAGGCAGGTTTTATTGTTGAGACTGCCCCTGACGGAACCGATGCGGTTTCTATGGTAAATAATTCAGAGGAATATTATTATGATGTAATTTTAATGGATGTACAGATGCCGATTATGGATGGATATGAGGCCACAAGAACAATCCGGAGCCTGGCAAGAAAGGATGTTAAGGATTTGCCTATTATTGCCATGACAGCTAACGCATTGGAGGAGGATAAGGAAGCGGCGCTAAAGAACGGAATGAATGCACATATAGCAAAGCCTTTAGACATGAACATATTTATATCGGTGCTTCGTCAGTTTATCGGCTAGGGAGGGCAGATATGACTCTAAATCAATTAAAATCAGGTCAGTCAGCAGTGATAGACGCCGTTGGAGGTGAGGGAGAGCTTAGACAGCATTTTTTGGACATGGGAGTTATACCGGGAGCAAGGGTTACACTGATTAAGCTTGCGCCAATGGGCGACCCTATGGAACTTCAAATTCACGGCTACGAACTGACTCTAAGATTAGATGATGCGGCAAAGATTGAGATACATGAAATAAGCGGAGAGAAGCTTACGGATAAAAATAATGAAGCGCCATTAGAAAGGTTAAGAACAGATAAAAGAAATATAAATAACAAGGTGCATCCCGGATATGGGGAATTTAAAAAAAACGGAAAGAAGCATCCTGTAAATGAAGGCAGCGTCTTAACCTTTGCATTGGCAGGTAATCAAAACTGCGGCAAGACAACTTTATTTAATCAGCTTACAGGCTCAAGCCAGCATGTGGGCAATTTCCCCGGCGTAACTGTAGATAGGAAAAGCGGTGCAATCAAAGGAAAAGCAGACACAATGATTACTGACCTCCCGGGAATTTATTCATTGTCGCCCTATACCAGTGAGGAAATTGTTTCAAGACAGTTTATATTAGATGAAAAGCCCAAAGGTATCATAAATATTGTTGATGCCACTAATATTGAAAGAAACCTGTATCTCACCATGCAGCTTATGGAGCTTGATATTCCTATGGTACTGGCCCTTAACATGATGGATGAGATACGTGGAAACGGAGGCTCTGTCGACATAAATGCAATGGAGCATGCGCTGGGAATTCCTGTTATACCTATTTCAGCAGTAAAAAACGAAGGCATTAAGGAGCTTGTTGACCATGCTGTTCATGTTGCAAGATATAGGGAAACACCGGGAAAAAATGATTTTTGCAATCCTGAGGATAATGACGGAGTTGTCCACAGATGTATACATGCCGTTATGCATTTAATTGAAAAGCGGGCAAAGGAGGCGGATATTCCTATAAGATTTGCCTCCACAAAGCTGATAGAGGGAGACAGTCACGTACTTAAATCATTGAAGCTTACTGAGGATGAGAGAAATACCTTAGAGCAGATTATCTGCCAGATGGAAAGAGAAAGAGGAATTGACAGGGCAGCGGCAATAGCCGACATGAGATTTACCTTTATTCAAAAGCTTGTAGAGCAATGTGTAGTGAAACCGAAGGAAAGCAGGGAGAGTGTAAGAAGCAGGGACATTGACAGGGTTCTTACGGGAAAATATACGGCGCTGCCGTCATTTGCAGGAATTATGGCGCTTATATTCTTTTTAACCTTTAACGTAATAGGCGCATGGCTTCAGGAGCTTTTTGAGGCAGGAATAGATGAATTTTCAAATATAATTGCCGTAGGACTGGAGAAAATAAATGTAAATGAAATATTACAGTCCCTTATAGTAGACGGAATAATAAATGGTGTGGGAAGCGTACTAAGCTTTCTGCCTATTATTGTTATTTTGTTCTTCTTTTTATCCCTTCTTGAGGATACAGGGTATATGGCAAGGGTGGCATTTGTAATGGACAAGCTCCTTAGAAGAATCGGGCTTTCAGGAAGGAGCATTGTTCCTATGCTTATAGGTTTTGGCTGCTCTGTGCCGGGGGTTATGTCAAGCCGCACCCTTCCCTCAGAGAGAGACAGAAAGCTTACGGTTATGCTGATACCATTTATGAGCTGTACGGCAAAGCTGCCTATTTACGGCTTTATTGCGGGAGCATTTTTTCCTGAATACAGCGGTCTTATTATGATTTTACTTTATTTCCTTGGAATAATGGTTGGAATTATTACAGCGCTTATTTCAAAAAAGACAGTATTTAAGGGGGAAGCAGTGCCATTTGTTATGGAGCTTCCAAATTACCGTATGCCGGCTCCAAAAAACGTAGTGCATCTTTTGTGGGAGAAGGCGAAGGATTTCCTGCAGAAGGCCTTTACAATTATTTTTGTGGCGACGGTTGTAATCTGGTTTTTGCAGACCTTTGATTTCAGGCTGAATGTTGTGACAGATTCTAAGGATAGTATTCTGGCGGGGATAGCCGGATTTATTTCGCCAGTCTTTAAGCCGCTTGGATTTGGCGACTGGAGAGTTTCCTCCTCCCTTATCTGCGGCTTTATGGCAAAGGAAAGCGTTGTTTCCACATTGACCATTTTGTTTGGCTCTACAGCCCTGCTGACAGCCTCTTTGTCATCTGCAGCCGCATTTTCATTACTGGTGTTCTGTCTTTTATATACGCCGTGTATTGCGGCGGTTGCATCAATTAAGAGAGAGCTGGGAGTAAGGTGGGCGGCGGGCATTGTAGCGCTGCAATGCGGTATAGCATGGCTTTTGGCGTTTATTGTCTACGCTGTGGGGAATTTGCTCCTTTAGAAAAGATATTTTTACCTGCCTTAATCTACCATGGAGGAAAATGAAAAAAGCTGATATTATTAAAAAGGAAACCTGCATATGTATAAAAAAGAAGAAAAGGAAAATGTTTTCAATAAAATATATGATGTGGTAAAGGAGATACCAAAGGGAAAGGTGGCTACATACGGACAGATAGCCTCCCTTGCAGGAAATAAAAGATGGGCAAGAGTGGTAGGGTATGCCCTTCATGCAAATCCTGAGCCTGGGATTATTCCCTGTCACAGGGTAGTAAACAGATACGGGGAGGTATCCCGGGCATTTGCCTTTGGAGGAGAAAACAGGCAGATTGAGCTTTTAGAAAGCGAGGGGGTTGCCTTTACAGACGGAAGGGTTGATTTGGAAAGGTATCAGTGGAGGAGAGTATATGGAATTAAAGACTGAAAATAAAAAAGCCAAAAATATTATTCTTGGAATTATATCATGTATTGTTATAGCAATGCTTGTCTGGGGAATTATAGCTGTCAGCAGCAAAAAGGACAGTGAGGAAAGCGGAAGGGAAAGCATAAAGACAACAGGGCAGACGAAAGCATCAAAAGAGGATTTAACGTTAAACACGGGAAATATCGGAGAGGGGGAACTCTCCACGTCCGAAGAAAAGACAGAAGGTAATGAGACGGATACTACACAGGAGGAAGCGGCTACAGATATTACATCCGGTGAGAGTGAAGGCAGTACCACACAGGTAGTAAATAATGGTACGACAGCGGCAGAAAACGCACCAAATCCGTCTGAAACATCTAATACAGAAAAGCCCGGGGAGCAGAAAACAACGCCGCCGGAAACGCCCCAGCCGCCGCAGCCGCCAACAACTCCGCCTCATGCTGAAACTATTGATGAAAAGGTAAATCGCATAGTGTCAGCAATGACCTTGGAGGAAAAGGTATATCAGATGATTATTGTGGCGCCTGAGTCTCTTACGGGACAGGGAAGGGTAACGCAGGCAGGACAGACCACAAAGGACTGTATAAATATGTATCCTGTGGGAGGTATAATATACTTTGGCTCAAATATAGTAAACGAGTCTCAGATTACTGAAATGCTGTCAAACACACAAAAATATTCCCTTGAGAGAACAGGTCTTAAAATATTTACCTGTATAGACGAGGAGGGAGGAAGAGTAGCAAGAATAGGAAACAATACGGCGTTTCCTGTGAAAACCTTTTCTGATATGGCGTATATAAAGGGAGAAGCAGAGGCATATAATGTGGGAGATACTATTGGAGGCTATCTCTCAAGGTATGGCTTTAATGTGGATTTTGCTCCTTGTGCGGACGTGATTACCAATCCGGAAAATAAGGTTATAGGCACAAGGTCCTTTGGCACGGAGCCGGGGGTGGTAAGCAGTATGTCATTGTCAGTGGCAAAGGGACTTAAAAGCCATGGAATTCTTGCCGCATATAAGCATTTTCCGGGACATGGGGCTACAATGGGAGATACTCATGAGGGTTTTGCCTATACGGATAAGACCTTGGAGGAGCTTATGAAAAGCGAGCTTGTACCTTTTAAGAGCGCAGCGGACAACGGAATAGACATGGTTATGGCTGCTCATATATCAGTACCAAAGGTTATAGGCGACAATACCCCAAGCTCCCTTTCATACAGGATGATAACGGGAGTCTTAAGGGAGCAGCTTGGATACAAGGGACTTGTAGTAACGGATGCGCTGAATATGGGAGCAATAGCAAACAATTATACCTCTGAAACTGCGGCAGTTATGGCTGTAAAAGCAGGAAACGACCTGCTGCTTATGCCGAAGGATTTTAAGGCGGCGGCAGGAGCGATTATTAATGAAGTAAGAAACGGAAATATATCAGAGGAAAGAATTAATGAGTCTGTAAGGAAAATAGTGAGGGCAAAGCTTTATTTATAAAATTTAGGAGGCAATATGGCAGAGAAATATTTGATTGTGGTAGATATGCAGAATGATTTTGTAACAGGAAGTCTTGGCTCTGTGGAGGCTGAAAAAATAGTTCCAAATGTACTGGATAAGGTAAATGCTTTCAAGGGAAAAATTTATTTTACCCAGGATACCCATGATGAGGAATATATGTCAACACAGGAGGGAAGGCAGCTTCCCGTTAAGCATTGTATATATGGGACTGAAGGCTGGGAGCTTATTGATGGGTTAAGGAATCTTAAAGATGAAAAGCAGCTTAAGGTTTATAGGAAGAAAACCTTTGGAAGTGTGGAGCTGGCGGAGGCATTAAGGAGGGAGAATGAGGAGAATGGAATAAATTCTGTTGAGCTGATTGGATTATGCACGGATATATGTGTTGTTTCAAATGCCCTTCTCATAAAAGCATTTCTTCCCGAGATTCCTGTTTATGTAGATGCTGCCTGCTGCGCAGGGGTTACGCCTGAAAGCCATATGGCGGCGCTTAAGACAATGGAAAGCTGTCAGATTAATATAAAAGCTTAGAATAAAAAGAGAGCTTAAGATATAAAGCCGTGAAAAACAGGGCGGGCATCATATGATGCCTGCCCATTCTGTAATAATATCCATACATTTGTCAACATCCCAATCCTCGGCTGCTGATAGAAGCTGCTCAAGGTGCTTCTGTCCTTCTTCATTATATCTGAATTTTTTAAGCTCATTAGTTGCTTCTTCCATAGTATCCATGTCAAGATTATCAAGAGCTTCGTTTATGTTGTGGAAAATGCGGTGCATATCCTCCAAGGTAGCGTCTGTCTTATCCTCCTCCGCTATTTCGTCAGAAGGGAAGAGGGGAGCCAGTATTTCTTTATAGCTTCTGTATTTCTCAAGCATAGGCTCAGTGGTAAGGTGAATAAGAGTTTTATTCCGGGCGTTTCCGGCCTTTTCAAGGTCGGCAGCCATAACGGATAAATCCATGGCTCCTATCTGTTTAGATGCGCTCTTTAAAGCGTGAACCTCTATGGTGTAAGCAGGCCAGTTTTCCGAAAGCTCATATTCCTTTATTAAGGCGGCCTTCTTTTCAATGACATTGTAATAATCCTTAAGAACGCTGAAAAACAGCTTTTGACTTCCTAAAAGCTTAAGGGCGGCTTCTGTGTCAAGACCGTCAATATGGATTTTTTTGCTTTCCTCTATGGCTTTATCATGTGAAGCCTTAACATCATTTTCAACAGAAATATATTTTTCTATTTTTTCAGGAGGCAGCCATCTTTTGAGGGAAGCTACAATAACCCTAATCTCTATAGGCTTTGCCACAAAATCGTTCATACCCTCGTTTAAAAACATATCCCTTGTGCCGTCAACGGCGTTTGCCGTCAGGGCAATAATTGGAACATCATTATATTCAGGGTGGAAACGCCTTATGATATGGGTGGTTTCTATACCGTCAAGCTCAGGCATCATATGGTCCATAAAAATTAAATCATAATGCTTTACGGAAATCTTGCTTATACAGTCCTTGCCGCTGTTGGCGGTGTCTATCTTCATCTTCATAGGCTCTAAAAGACCTTCCGCTACTGTAAGATTTATGGCGTTGTCATCAACAATGAGTATTTCAGCGTTTGGCGCCGTAAACATAAACGCGTCATTTGTCGAGTCATCGTAAATGGAATGAAAGTCCTCATCATTAAATATTGTAGCCATATTTAATGCATACAGAGGTTTTTTAATAACCTTCAGGTTAGGAATGTTATACTTTGGGTTAGTGTTAAAGTTCACCATAATTATAACAGTTATATCGGGATGAGCCTTTACCCACTCCTCTGTCTCAGGAGTAAATAATGCATAGTCAATAAAGAAATACTGTACCTTCTCAATTCCAAGAAGGGCTTCCCTGCTGTTGTCATGCATCTTAATATAAATTGCATTAAGGCGTTCCGCATCCTTTTTCAGCTGCGCTGCCACAACAGGGTCATCTGTAAGACCTGCCACGATAACAGGCGTTTCTTTTTTTATTTCTATGCTTGGTTTTCCATTGTGTATCTGCTGAGGAAAATAAAAGGAAAAGGTACTTCCGTGACCATATTCGCTCTCAACGGATATATTGCCGTTCATAAGTGAAAGAAGCTGCTTTGTAATTGCAAGGCCAAGTCCCGTACCCTCTATATTGCGGTTTCGTTTGCTGTCAAGCTGGGAAAAGGAGCTAAACAGCTTAGACATATCCTCGGCTTTAATGCCGATACCTGTATCCTCTACGGAAAACATAAGCTTAATCTCCGTATCGGAGGTTTTCTTATAGTCCATTGTAATTGTAACATGACCTGTGTTTGTAAATTTTACGGCATTGTTTGCTATATTTATAAGTATCTGCTTAATACGGATGCTGTCGCCAATAAGCTCATAAGGTATATCAGGGTTTATGTCAAATATAAGATTAATATCCTTATTGGCAATACGGGTTATAATGGTGTTAGCGACGTCATTTATAATTGACATTGGTATATATGGCTCAGAAATAATGTCCATTTTTCCCGACTCTATTTTTGAAAAATCAAGTATGTCATTGATAATGGCAAGAAGCGTTTTTCCCGACGCTTTTATCTGATATATGTAATCTCTTGCGGCGGGAGATATATCCTCTCTAAGGGCCATTTCAGCCATACCTATAACGGCGTTCATAGGAGTACGTATTTCATGGCTCATATTTGCAAGGAAATCCGACTTCATCTGGGCAACCTTGGCAATCTCCAGGTTGGCAAGATGAGACAAATGTCCGTGATAGCCTATGTTTGATAAAACATTAGAAATAGTGTAGAGAAATTCCGTACAGCGGTCAAGTGTGTCTGAGTCTATAATTTTTATTTTATGTACGGCGTCTACGTATAAGTCCTCGTCAATGCCTAATTCTCTTGCGGTTTTTCTTATATGCTTCTCGTCAGGCGGTTCCGTAAGAACCTGTCCTCCGGTAAAGGTGCCAATCATTTTTCCGTTTGCCATAATAGGCGCGGCAAAATCCGTCAATCCGGCGTGGCATTTGTAGCATATTGCATGTCCCTTAGCTAATGCAATCTCACCTCCATGCTTATCGCACCATTCGCATCTTGCGAGGCCAAGAGGAGATTTTTTCGTAAGATTTATGCAGAAATCAGAGGGAATGCTTGGAACGGTAACAGCAGTACCGTTCATATCTGAAATACCTGCATTGATTCCGGTCATATGACAGAAAGCGTCCTGTACCTGCTGCAGAATTTCAGCATCAATTAAATCTGTTAAGGTTAACGTATTTTCCATGTTGTAGTTATCACCCTCCCAAATTAAAGAAATTCCTTTATGGTATCCAAAAGCTTTTCGTGGTCGATAGGCTTTAAAAGATATCCCTGCGGCTTCATTGACAGAGCGTTTTGAATCTTTTCACGCTCTGTTACGCCTGTGAGGAAAAGCACCGGAATACTTGCAAGCTTATTGTTTTCACGAATTTTTGTGAGAACCTCCGGTCCGTTTTCATCAGGCATTTCGTAATCCAAAAGAATAAGGTCAATTTCCTTCGTCTCAAGAAATTTAAGGGCAAGCTTGCCGTTAAGGGCAGTGGCAACCTCGTATGTATCGTGGAGCTGTTCCTTTAAGGATTTAAGCATACGTATGTCGTCGTCAATAACAAGAATATGCTTTTTCTGTTTTGCTATGGCTTCAAGCCGGATTTTTTCCATGGTTTCCTCAAACTTTATACGTCTGTCCTCCAGAAATTTATATACTTCATCCTGAACGGCAATGGCTGTAAGAGGCTTTTTCAGAATAAGGTCTGCAGTATTTATTGCAATTTTTATAAATTCATCACATTCATCCGGGTTGCCCACTATGATAATAGGGAGGGTGCCGTAAGCCTTTTGTTTTACCGCAACCATCTGGGACATGTTGTCCCGGGTTTCATTATTTAGACAGTAAACTAAAGCGTCAGGCTTAATAAATTTTGAGTGATTAAGAATATCCTCATACCTGAGAGAGGTAGTGATGCAGTCAAAGGTTGACGCCATGTTGAGGAAAAACTCATCAACGACGGTTGTATTGCCGCCTGTAAGCAGTATTTTATATTTCATACAAGTCCTCCGTTCTTAAAATAAACATAAGTACATTATAAACAATATTTGTGAAATATGCACTAATTTTTTAAAAAAACTATAAAAAAATTATTTTTTGTGATACACTTATTAAGAAAGAATATTTAAAAGTATTTTGGAAAAAAATAAATTAATATTAAATAAAAATTTTATGGAAAAAGGAGACAGAGTATGGCATTATTACACATTACAAGCGAAAATTACGAAACGGAGGTATTGAAATCAGACAAGCCGGTGCTGCTTGATTTTTGGGCGGCGTGGTGCGGTCCCTGTCAGATGATAGCTCCGGTGGTTGAGCAGGTGGCAGAGGAGCTTGCTGACGTCAGGGTAGGAAAGGTAAATACAGACGAACAGCCGGAGCTTGCGGGAGAGTTTGGCATTATGTCAATTCCCACCCTTGTTCTTATTAAGGATGGAAAGGAAGTAAAGCGTTCCGTAGGAGCAGTATCAAAGCAGGAAATTATTGATTTTGCTACAAAGTAATAAAAATTAATATTTTAAAGAAGGAAAAACAAATGAAAGAAGGAAATTCTTTGATAGCTCTTCCGCAGCAGCTTGTGGAGGGGAACATTAAGGCGGCAGAAGGGAAGGCAGCCATGCCTTTTTGGAGGATGGCGCTTCTTGGCGTCTTTGCAGGTATGTTTATAGCAGGAGGCGCCGCGGCAAGCAGCGCAGCCATGCATGCCGTGGGAAACGTAGGGCTGGCCCGGTTTATAGGAGGCTGCATATTTCCTGTAGGACTGATGATGATAGTGTTTATAGGCGGTGAATTATTTACAGGGGACTGTATGATGATAATGGGCTGTATTCACAGGAAATACCCGGCTGTTACCATGCTAAGGGTGCTTGCCATAGTATGGCTTGCAAACCTTATTGGGGCGGTGGCGGTGGCGGCTATGGCATATGGAAGCGGTCAGTATGACTACACTTCGGGACTTTTGGGAGCATATACCATAAAGGTGGCGCTGGCTAAGGTATCCGTGTCATTTCCGGCTGCATTTATATCAGGAATTATGTGTAACGTATTTGTGTGTGGGGCGGTGCTTATGGCGTCGGCGGCAAAGGATATAGCAGGAAAGGTATGGGCAATATTTTTTCCTATTATGGCCTTTGTAGTCAGCGGCTACGAGCATTGTGTGGCAAATATGTATTATGTTCCCGCCGGTATCTTTGCCTTATTTGACAATACATATAAATCGGCGGCAATAGAGCAGTATGGCTTTACACTTAAGGAGCTTGATAAGCTTAACTGGGGCAATTACTTTTTGCACAGCGCCATTCCCGTCACCCTTGGCAATATAGTGGGAGGCATGGTTTTTGTGGCGGTGCCGTTATACGTAATACATAGAAAGAACATAATAAAATCAGAGGCAGGAAATTAATTTACAGATACATAAAGTTCTTTATACTTTTGAATATAAATAAATTCTCTTGTATAACATAGTAAGTAAGTGTTAAATTTATTAACAAATAAACAATTACCGAATATGTTATATAAGAGTTTTTATTTTGAGGGAGTGGCAAAATGACAGTTTTTATAGGATTAATGATACCGTTTATAGGAACTACGCTGGGAGCGGCATGTGTGTTTTTAATAAAGGATAAGCTTAATGAAATATTAGAGAAGATACTTCTTGGGTTTGCATCAGGCGTGATGGTGGCGGCGTCAGTATGGTCCCTTATTATTCCGTCTATAGAAATGTCAGAGGATATGGGAAGGCTGGCATTTGTACCTGCAGCGTCAGGAATAGCTTTAGGCGTGTTGTTTTTGCTTGGCATGGACAGGGTTATACCCCATCTTCATGCAGGAAGCGACGAGCCGGAGGGCTCGAGGGAGGCGGTAAGTCATCTAAAAAAAACAACCCTTCTTACACTAGCTGTCACTCTTCACAATATCCCTGAGGGAATGGCGGTAGGAGTAGTATTTGCAGGAATGTTGTCAGGGGATGGCAGGATTACTCTTGCTGCGGCCTTTGCCCTTACAATAGGTATAGCGGTGCAGAACTTTCCCGAGGGAGCTATTATATCAATGCCGTTAAAATCAGCAGGCCACAGCAGTCTTAGGGGCTTTGCATACGGAACTCTCTCAGGAGTAGTAGAGCCGATAGCGGCTGCCATAACTATTTTTCTTACCTCGTTCTTAACGCCGGTACTGCCGTATCTGCTTTCGTTTGCGGCGGGAGCCATGCTTTATGTTGTAGTGGAGGAGCTTCTTCCTGAGGCGTCAGGAGGGAAAAAGGATGATATAACAACTATGGGCTTTGCTGCAGGCTTTGTTCTGATGATGATACTTGATGTTGCGTTAGGATAAATTAATGGCTATAATACGGTTATGATAAAGGAGGATATAAATGAATATGGTTTTTTTAGGCCTGGCGGCTATAGTACTGCTGGCAGGAATTGGAACATATCTTTATTATTTTATAAAGAGAATATTTAAGACCTTTAAGGCGCCTGTAGATAAGCTGCCCGTCAGGGTAATAATTATTGTTTTATCGGTAATATGCGGTGTATGCAGTGTAAATATATTCAGTCTTCCGGCTATGATAATATATCATATTGTGGCGCTGTCCATGGCGGTAATGCTTATTAACTTTATTATAAAGAAGCTTTCAAAGGAAAAATATGAAACCATGAATGTGTGGAAAAAAATATATGGAAGCGGCATAATAGCCTTTGGGATTACAGCAGTTATATTTATATATGGACATTATAATATGATGCATGTTGTACAGACAGACTATACCATATACACGGACAAGGAAATAAGAAGGGAGGGTTATAGGGCAGCTCTTATTGCGGATGTACATTTCAGCGTATCAGTGGATTTAAATACCCTAAAAGAAAAGTGTGATGAGATAAGCAGCAATAATGTGGATATGGTATTTCTTTGCGGTGACATAGTGGACGAAAATACGTCAAAGGAGAATATGGAGCAGGTATTTAAGGCTTTTTCTGAGATAAAAAGTACATATGGAGTATATTATGTCTATGGAAACCATGACAGACAGCTTTACAGGAATAACAGAAAATATACGGAGGAGGAGCTTAAAAGCGTTATAGAAAGCTTTGGAATAACAATACTTCAGGACGAAAAGGCAGAGGCAGGGGATGAAATTGTGGTAGTAGGACGGGAGGACGCATCATATCACCAGACTTTGGGAAAGGCGGAGGAGAGAGATAGTATAGAGGAGCTTATTAAGGATATAGATAAGGATAAATTTATTATTGTCTTAGACCACCAGCCCAAGGAATATGAGGAAAACAGCATGGCAGGTACGGATTTGATTTTGTCAGGACATACTCATGCGGGACAGATGTGGCCTGTAAATATAGCCTTTAAGTTTTTAAAATTTGATGACGCCGTGTATGGATACACAAAAATTGACGCTACGCAGGCATTTATTACATCAGGCTTTGCAGGCTGGGGCTACAGCGTTAAGACAAGCTCACCTGCGGAGTATGTAATAATAGATATAAAAGGAAAGTAAAAATGTGCCAATTTCGACAGTGGCACAGGGATGGGAAAAAACATGAAAGAATTAAACGTAACGGAATTAATTAAGCAGGCAATTTCACAAACTGCCGACAGGTTTAATAATAACAATATAGCTACCGTTGAGGATATGATACCTCATATGAGAACTATATTAAGGGAAAATGAATATCCGAAAAATTATAAGGAAAATATACAATATGACGAAAGCCCTGACGCCGTGTTTGACATATATTATCCTGATGATTATTGCGAAGCCGTAAAGGAGAACAGGGAAAGGGAAAATAAAGGATGTGGGGCTAAGGGACATTTATATCCTGTATTTATTGAAATTCATGGCGGCGCATGGTATTTCGGACAGAAAAGCTCCATAGAGTTTGCGCCTTTCCTAGAGGGAACAAGGAGAGGCTTCGCGTGTATTTCCCTTGGCTATACTCTTGCGCCAAAGGCAGTGTACCCCCAGCCTGTAACGGAGATAAAAAAGGCTATTGCATACATAAAAAGCCACGGGGAGGAGCTTCACACAGACCCGGATAAAATTGTGCTATGGGGAGGCTCGGCAGGAGCGCAGCTTGCGGCGCTGTCAGCCTTTAGCCATGATACGGGATATTTATACAAGGAGTCAGGCTTTTCTGACAGCTCCGTAAAGATGCTGGTGCTTTGGTACGGCTGTCACAGCTTTTTTGTGGGAAAGCAGCTTGATAATTGGATTTATAAAAATTTCTTCGGAACAGATGATTTATCAAAGGCTTCTGAGAGCATTATCCTGTCCAATCCCGGATGTCATGTTACAAAAAACGCGCCGTATACCATATTACAGCATGGCCTTGCAGACGGGGTTGTTCCGTATGAGCAGTCAGTGTACCTTTACAATATAATAAAGACAATGGCAGGGGAGGACAGGTGCAGGCTGTACCTTAGTGAAAATTGCGACCATGCGGACCCAAAGCTTTTTTCAGCAGATAATGTAAATAAAATGTTTGACCACATAGAGGAATTTTTTGGAGTAAAATAATTATGAGCAAATGTAATATATGTCCCCGGAGATGTAATGCGGACAGAGATAAAAATGAAAAAGGCGTATGCGGCGTATCCGGCAAAGGAATATATGTGGCAAGGGCGGCGCTTCATATGTGGGAGGAGCCTTGTATATCGGGAGATAAGGGCTCGGGAACAATATTTTTTTCCGGTTGTAATTTAAGGTGCGTATATTGTCAGAATTATGAGATAAGCAGGGGAATGGCAGGAAAAAGAATTAACGTGGAAGAATTGTCCCGGCTTTGCCTTATGCTTCAAAAAAAGGGCACCCATAATATAAATCTTGTAACTCCTTCCCACTATATCCGCGAAATAAGGGAGGCTGTATTAACGGCAAAAAAAGACGGCTTAACCATACCTGTAGTATATAACAGCAGCGGCTATGAGCTTGCAGAGCATATAGAAAATATATGTGATTTTGTAGATATATTTTTGGTGGATTTTAAATATATGAAGGAGGAAACTGCCCTCAGGTATTCAAAGGCAGAGGATTATCCAAAGATAGCGAAAAAAGCGGTAGCTGCCATGGTAAGACAGGTGGGAAAATGCCGGTTTGATGAGAATGGAATAATGAAAAAGGGAGTAATAGTAAGACATCTGCTTTTGCCAAAGCATGTAACGGAGGGAAAGGAAATAATAAAGTATCTCTACGATACTTACGGAGATGATGTTTTTATAAGCATTATGAATCAATATACTCCTGTTTCAAATCTTAAGGATTACCCTGAGATAAACCGTAAGGTAACAAAACGGGAGTATGAAAGGCTGGTTGATTATGCCGCGGACATAGGGGTTGAAAACGGGTTTATTCAGGAGGGCGATACTGCAAAGGAAAGCTTTATTCCTTCTTTTTATGAAGCATTTTAATGTTTTTCTTTGCCCATAATTGTAATGCCGCCGCATTTGTGGATATTTTATCAAGAGAGTCAAGGATAGAGTTAAATTCGTCCCATTCTGTTTCGTCAATTATGCCGTCCTCGGATATAGCTATGAGGGATGCTCTTATATCGTCAATATCCTTTAGAGAGCCTAAAACCTTTAGGGCAAGCCTGTCAAAGTCGTCAATGGAAACCTCGTTCACTGTGGTTTTGCCAATGGCGCATTCCTTTGCGCAGTAGTAATTACAAAGCTCAGGGCAGTTATATGCCTCTGCCATGGCAAGCACCTCCTCAGGATACGGATTTATTTTTCCAAGCTCTATCCGCGCAAGTCTTGTGCGGTCTATTCCTATTATTTCTGAAGCTTTTTCCCTGCTTCCAAAATCACTGTTATTTTCGCATGCCTCGTATCTTGCCTGACAGTATATGCTGTCAGCGGCCTTTGTAGCTTTTTTTCCCATTATAATTATTATCCTCCGTTAGTGTTTTATAAGACTAAGTTTACCAATAAAGTGAGAAAAAAACAATAATTAATTCATAGAAAAGTAAGCGATACTGTTTGGGATAGAGAAGAACAATATATAAATGAAAAAACCAATAAATATTTATAGAAAATTTATTGACTAATGAAAGGAATTGTGCTTAAGTATAATATAACGTAAATAATATTTTTTCGGTGCGGCAGCTTTTGCTAGACAAATTTTGCCGCATATATGAAATGGAGGATAAGAATGAAATTAAGAAAATTAGCGGCACTTGCAATGACAGCAGTATTGTCGTTGACAGTTCTTGCAGGCTGTGGAAGTGATGATAAAAACCAAATTAAGTCTGACGGAAAAAAGGCGGCTTCCATAAGCGAAGCATTTGAAAAAGCAGCAGCTATGGACAAATATACCTTTAGCGGCAGCTTTACCATGACTGTGACAGGAGACGAGATAGAGGATATTGATGAAGAAATCATGTCTGTTATTGGCGGAGGAAACGGAGTAACGCTTTCAGGAACATGGGACGGCAAGGCAGATAATAAGAACCATGAGGCTGACGTAAGTTTTGGCGTAAGCCTTGGAGGAAAAGCGTCAGTAAAGCTTCTTGATTACGTATTAGCTGACGGTGACGCATACATTGGCTTAGGTACTATGGTAGACGGCGTGGATAAGCTTTTAGGCGAAATGTCAGAGGAGGAGATTTCTATTAAGGAGCTTATAGGAGATGAGCTTCCTGAAGGAAATTATCTTAAGGTATCTAAGGAAACCTTAGATGAGATTATGGAGATAATCAGGGATTCATATGAAGATATGCTTAAGGATTCAGGCATGCCGGTTGTTTCCGGCTCATATGACGATATAATGTCGGAATTTATGGGCAGCGACCAGTATAAGAAGGCGCAGGAAAGCCTGAAATATTTTGCAGAGCTTCTTGTAAAGGGCATGAAGAACGGCTCCGATACATGCTTTACGAATGATGGCGATACCTACAGAATGACTATCAACAAAAATAATATAAATGATATATTGTCAGGTGTATTGAAAGAGGTTGAGAAGAACAGCGATAATATAGCAAAAAGAATCAACGATATAGCTGGCGAGGAGGTTGTGACTGCAGAGCAGCTTGAACAGGCGGCATCTCTTTTTAGCGTATATGATATAGCGTCTCTTATGGGAGAATATGATTTTTCAATATCATTATCTGCATCATATGTTGACGATACATTTAAGACGGGAATAGCCTTTGCATTTTCAGACAGCTCAAATAAAATGGCAGTAAGCGTTGAAAATACTGCAAAGAAGGATGATTCATTAAAGATATCAGCGCCTTCTGACGTTATATCAGATGAGGATGCAAAGCCTATTATTGATGAATTTATGAATGGTTTTAAGAAAGGCATTAACGGAGCCTCAGGAAGCTTACCGTTTGATGATTTTGATGACCTTGATGATTTTGACGACCTTGATGACTTTGATGACAGTTGGAATAATAATTCAGGCAATAATAGTAATTTAGGCAATAATAACAATTATGATAACGACCATCATGACGACATACATCATAATAACAGTGTAAGCAATGGAAACAGCTCGTCAAACGTATCAGGTAAAAAATATGCAAGCATTAAAGACTATGTAGAGGATGATGAATTTAAAAAACAGGTAGAACAGCAGATGGAGTCCTACGAGGGGATGGGCATGAGCATGACCATAACCGGTGAGGGAAATAAGCTTGTATATACATACAAATATACAGATGAAATGTTAATTAGTGATGATTTTACTCTTGAAGATGCAAGAGAGTATTTTGATGGAGCCATAGCCGGTCAGAAATCAACGTTTACTGCTCTTTGTAAGCAGCTTCCTGTTTACATTGATGTAGAAAATCCGGTGATAGTATTAAAATATTATGACTTTGACAATACATTAATTTATGAAAAGGAATTTACGGCAGAGGATTAATTGTAATATTTTAAAATATTAAAAACGGACTGTTGTGCTAAGAAAAACTACGATACACAGAACACTATGAGTTTGTGGAATGTATTATTGCAGGTGTTTTTCTTAGCGCAGCAGTTTTTTTATAATAATGTAATAGGAAATTTCGTCATGCAAGTCTCGTCTTTAGACGAGACTTTTTTGATATATAAGAATTTCCGTCATGAAAGTCTCGTTTTTAGACGAGACTTTTTTATAAATAAAAAGTTACCCCATCAGTTGCAGCCGATGGGGTAAGGGGGAGTTATGAAAATATGAAAAAATTTATTATCAATAGCTTATCGCTTTTGATGTATACATCATAAATAAAAATTGTGACCAAATTGTGTTTTTGGAATAAAGGATTTATAAATTTTGTTTATTAAAGAAAAAATTTCCTCTTTACAGAACTAATGTTCTGTAGTAATATAAAATAAAAGAACGTTTGTTCTTTGAGGCAGGAGGTGGCATATATGTCAGATATTATTACGGAAAGTAAAAAACACACAGGCAGAGGCAGCAGCGCAGTGCTGGCAGGGAATATAAGCGTGGAGGAAAAGCTTAGGATACTTGGCGACGGTGCAAAGTACGATGTGGCATGTACCTCCAGCGGAGTAGACAGAAAGGGTAATGGAAAAACTATGGGAAGCGCAGAGGGCTGCGGTATATGCCATACCTTTACACCGGACGGAAGATGTATCTCCCTTCTTAAGATATTATTTACAAATGAATGTATATTTGACTGCAAATACTGCATAAACAGAGCGTCAAATGACATTCCCAGGGCAACCTTCACTCCTGATGAGGTATGTACCCTTACTATAGAGTTCTACAGAAGAAATTATATAGAAGGATTGTTTTTAAGCTCCGGTATAATAAAAAGTCCTGATTATACCATAGAGCTTATATATGAGACTATATATAAGCTTAGAAAGGAATATCATTTTAACGGCTATATCCATGCGAAGGCAATACCGGGAGCTGACAGCTTTCTTGTAGAGCAGCTTGGATATCTGGCGGACCGGATGAGCATAAATTTAGAGCTTCCAACAGGCGAGGGGCTTAAAAGGCTGGCGCCTAATAAGAGCAGAAAAAGCATACTTTCCCCTATGAAGGAAATACAGACAGGCATAAAAAACAACAGATATATGAATGGTATGCATAATAAAAAGTCACTAATGTATATAAGCGACGCAAGCTACCTTGATGAAAGCAGAAATGCGCTTATGGATAATCTTGCTAAGGCAGGCTATGGCATAAAGCAGGCTGAAGGCATGTCTTTAAAAGAGGCAAAAGCCATAGAGACGATTTCACGTAAGACGGATAATACTGATGTTGGCAGTTATATTGGAACAAAAAACAGATATTTTGTTCCGGCAGGACAAAGCACGCAGATGATAATAGGAGCCACAGATGAGACAGATTACCACATTATAAACGTATCAGAGGCGCTTTATGACAATTATGACCTGAAGAGGGTGTTCTACTCTGCATTTATAAATGTAAATAACGACAATACCCTGCCGTCTACGGAAAGAGGACCTGAGCTTTTAAGGGAGCACAGACTTTATCAGGCGGACTGGCTTTTAAGGTATTATGGCTTTAAGGCAGGTGAGCTTTTGACAGAGGACAGACCATATTTTAATAAGCAGATAGACCCTAAGTGTGACTGGGCAGTACGTCATTTAGGCTTGTTTCCCGTAGAGATAAACAGGGCGGATTATTATACTCTCCTTAGAGTTCCCGGGATAGGCGTAAAGAGCGCCAAGCGCATAATATCAGCCAGACGTCACTGCAGGCTTGATTTTAATGATATAAAGAGAATGGGAGTTGTCTTAAAGAGGGCATTATATTTTATTACCTGTGAAGGGAAGATGATGTATGATACAAGACTTGAGGAAAGCTATATTACCCATCATCTTATATACAATGAAAAGCCTGAAAGGCTTATAGGAGCGGGAGAGCAGATAACATATACACAGATGAGCCTGTTTGATTAGGAGTAAAACCGTGCAGAGATGAGGTGGAAAATGGACAATAAAATTATATTAGTGTGCGACGGCACAATAGACGGTATTTTTACAGCTATATTTGACGGATTTGTCATAAGAAACAAAAGATATGGTCAAAAGGGGGAGCGCTATAGGGACAACATACACATATGCATAGAGAATGATTACAATGAGGAGCTTTTTGCAGAATATATACCGATAGATACAGACTACGAAAAATCCTTTAAGACAGCCGTATCAATAAGAAAAAAGCTGGGAGAGGAAGCCTATATGCTGGTTGTAAGGGCATTATGCCATTATGAAACAGACAGGGCAACCATAGTGTTCGGCTTTCTGGTAAGAGGCTTTAAGGCAGGAAGCAGAGTACTGGAAATGCTTGGGGACAAATACGTTATATGCGCCATGGAGCTGTCAAGAAAAGCATTAAACGAGGCGCACCTGTTTAAGGGCTTTTTAAGATTTAAGGACATAGATGGAACGCTCTATGGAGTAATATCGCCAAAATGTGATGTGATTCCCCTGATAGGAGACCATTTTGACGAAAGGTATCCAAATGAAAATTGGATTATATACGATAAAAAAAGAAAAAAAGCCGCTATTCACAAAAAGCACCAGCAGTGGATTATTGTTGCAAATAATGGGCTAAACGGCGAATACCTTGAAGAAATATACGAAAAATCAGACGATTACACTCATATGTGGAAAACCTTTTATGAGGCGTTATATATAAAGGAAAGAAAGAACGAAAAATGTCAGAATAATCTTATTCCAAAATGGTACAGAAAAAATATGACGGAATTTCAGATAAAAAACGAACAGCAGTCATAAAGCAGCAGTTATACGGCTTGATTTTAGTCTTGATTTGATGTATTATATAACATATTGATAAGCGGTTTGAAAAATCTTATGAAAAGTTCGTGAAAGGGAAATGTGAATATGCAAAAAATACACGTAAAAGGCGGGAAAACCAAAAAAGCCGTATACAGCTTCATTGTTGTATGTTCTGCATTAATAATGCTTATGACATTTACAGCCATAGCTATTCTAAGGACAGATGTAATTGCTGCGGAGCCTGGTTCGGCAGATGAGTATGATATAAAATTCACCCGGGAGGAACAGGATTATATAAACAGCGGGAAAAAGGTACGTGTTGCGCTATATGGAGACAGAAACATACTAAGCAGCTATGACAAGGAAAGTAAGGCATTTTCAGGGGTTACATATGATATTATGGAGCTTATAAGAAGGATATCAGGCCTTAAGATAGAGTATTCACTTATGCCTGACGGCATGAGAGGAAAAGATTTTTTTGCTCAGGATATGGGCGATATTATAGCGCCGATTTTACATAGCGAGTATTCAAATTTGGATGCTTCGGTGGAAACAATAGAGCTTAAATATGAATCAAGCAAGGTTATGGTAGTAAGAAATGAGTTTGACTTCAATGACAACGACAGCTTTAAGGTAGCCCTGTGCGTAAATTTTATAGGTTATAGTAATGTTTTAAAGGAGATATACCCAAATGTGGAGGTAGAGTATCTTGACACCCAGCATGAGTGTATGGAATATGTTTTGTCGGGAAAGGCGGACATTACGCTGGACAATAAGCTGTCGGCCCTATACAGGCTTAGAAGTCCTTATTATGCCAATAAGCTGTCAATATACAAGGAATGGAGCCAGCCTGAGAATTTAACACTCTTGGTGTCAAAGGATATGGAGCCGGTTTTAAAATCTATACTGAAAAAAACGGTTGCTGAAATTGATTATAAAGAAATAACTGACATTGTAGTAGACAATACATCTGCAATAGCATATAATTATTCATTTCCGGAGCTTTTGTACAGATTTAGATTTTATATTATAATAGGACTGGCAGTGCTTGGGCTTATAATATATCTTGCAATATTTGTCCTGATACTTATAAGGAAGGACAGAAAGCATAAGCGGGAGAAAAAGCATAGCGACGAGCTTCGGGCGGCAGATGAAAAATATAAAAAGCAATTATACAGACAGGCAAATTATGACAGAAAGACAGGCCTTTTAAACAGAAACGGCTTTTATGAAAAAACAAAGAATTTATTAGAGGAAAATAAGAATACAAAGTTTATTATTCTAAGAGGCGATATAGACCAGTTTAAGGTTTTTAATGATATTATGGGAGTGCGTATGGGAGATGAGCTAATCAGGTATGTTGCGGATAAATGGCGGACATATTTTGATAAGCAGCTTGGGACATACGGTTATCTGGGAGGAGACGATTATATATGCTGCTATCCTTATGAGGATTTTGATAAGGATGTAGTCATGAAGGTGGTTGACAGGTGGTTTGAAAAGTTTGGAAGCTCATATACATTTTCCATATCCATAGGAGGATATATAGTAGATGATATGGGCATTGATGTAAATATAATGTGTGACAGGGCTGAGCTGGCTTTATCTAAGGCAAAGAAAAATAAGGACATGCATTTCTGCATATATGAAAACTATATGAGAGAGCAGCTTATACAGGAAAAAGAAATTATAAGCTATATACCTACAGCCTTTGAACAGAATCAGTTTGAAATATATTTACAGCCTCAGTATAACAGTGAGACAGGAAAAATAATAGGAGCGGAGGCGCTTACAAGGTGGCATCATCCTAAGCACGGCATGGTAAGCCCCGGAGAATTTATCCCTATCATGGAGGAAAACGGGTTTATTACTACCATGGATAAATATGTGGTGGAGCATGTATGCGATATTATAAATGAGCTGACGGAAGACATGCTTATAGATGACGAGTTTTCCATTGCAATAAACCTTTCCAGGATAGATACCTTTAATAATAAAATTATAGACTGGATAATAGATACCCTTAACAGGAAAGGCGTTCCTATCCACAGGGTAAGGCTGGAGATAACAGAATCAGCATATATTGAACAGCAGGCGCAGGTATCGGATTTTGTGGGAGAGCTTAAGAATAAGGGCTTTATCATAGAGATGGATGATTTCGGAAGCGGATATTCTTCACTGAATACCCTTAAGGATGTAACGGTAGATACATTAAAGCTTGATTTGAAATTTTTAGCCGGTGATAATACGGGAAGAGGAGGAATTATTATCAGTTCGGTTATAAGAATGGCAAGATGGATGGATATACCTGTTATAGCAGAAGGGGTAGAAACAGCAAGTCAGGCAGAATACCTTAGAAGCATAGGCTGTCATTACATGCAGGGCTATTATTTTTCAAAGCCCATAAGTGTAACGGATTTTATTGAATTGCTTAAGAGCAATGATACAACAGGCATAGCAAGGCAGAAATATACGGAAAGCATAAAGGATACCGAGAATCTCCTTGACCCAAACAATATGAGTACAAATATTTTTGATAAAATCGGCGCTATGGTCATTGCGGAGTTTTGGCATGATAATCTGGAGATAATTATGCAGAATGATGAGTTTTACGGAATATTAAAAACCACAAGAGGTGAATTTGAAAAGTATTCACTTCATGTGCAGGATTGTTTTTCGGAAAAAAGCAGGGATGTTCTTATTGAGACAATAAAAAAGCTAAAGGAAAAGCAGGCGGAAACTATTGACGGTGAGATAGAAATAGAGGGAATTAACTGTTTGCTGCAAATACATATAAGGATTCTTGCAACAATTAAAAACAGAAAAACAGTTATGCTTTTGTTTAACATGAATAACAAATAAAAAATAATTGACAAAGACAAAAACTTTTCGTAATATAGTGTGTATCAAATTAATAAATAAATGTAGCGCCAAAGAGGAGTAGCAAAAAAAGCGCTCTTACAGAGAGGACGGTCCACCGGCTGAAAGGCAGTCCGAGAAAGCATTTTGCGAAGGTAGCTTTGAAACAGCGCATCTGAGAAAGCGGAGAAATACAGTTAAACCGACAGTAGGATGTGACGGCTCGTCACCGTTAAAGGATAAGATAAGAAAAAATTAAGGTGGTACCGCGGTCATCCGCCCTTAAAAGGTAAAGGGTCAGTCACCATAAAAATACAGGTCTCACAGGCTTTTGCCTGTGGGACATTTTTTATGCGCAGCCCCATGCAGAGGAAGTATGCTGCAGAAGCTGCGTATGGGGCGTAGCGGGTAGGGGAGGAGGAAGCTTCTCTACTGGATGGTGAATGACAGCTTTAAACAAATTTTGAGGAAAGGAAATAAAACTATGAAGAAAGAACTTGAAAAAACCTACAACCCGGCAGATATTGAGGAGAGAACATATAAGAAATGGCTTGAGAAAAAGTATTTCCACGCCCATATAAACAGGGATAAAAAGCCCTTTACAATCGTGATGCCCCCTCCGAATATTACAGGACAGCTTCATATGGGTCATGCCCTTGACAATACGCTGCAGGATATTATTATACGAATGAAGAGAATGCAGGGCTATGAGGCGCTGTGGCTTCCGGGGACAGACCATGCGTCTATAGCTACGGAGGCAAAGGTAGTTGAAAAAATAAAGGAAGAAGGTCTTACCAAGGAGGATTTAGGCAGGGAAAAATTCCTTGACAGAGTGTGGGACTGGAAAAAGCAGTACGGAGGACGCATTGTATCACAGCTTAAAAAGATTGGCTCCTCATGCGACTGGGACAGAGAGAGATTTACCATGGACGAGGGCTGCAATAAGGCGGTAAAGGAGGTGTTTGTAAGTCTTTACGATAAGGGACTTATTTACAGGGGAGAAAGGATAATAAACTGGTGTCCGAAATGCCTTACCTCCATATCTGACGCCGAGGTTGAGTATGAGGAGCAGGCAGGACATTTCTGGCACTTAAGATATAAGCTCTCAGACGGAAGCGGTTACGTAAACCTTGCGACAACAAGACCGGAGACGCTGCTTGGAGATACAGCCATAGCAGTAAATCCAAAGGATGACAGATACAAGGATATAGTAGGAAAGACAGTTATACTTCCTATAGTACACAGGGAGATTCCCATAGTGGCAGACGACTATGTAGAGATGGATTTCGGTACGGGCGTAGTTAAGATAACGCCTGCCCACGACCCTAATGATTTCGAGGTAGGCGCAAGACATAAGCTGCCGGTTATAAATGTAATGACTGACGACGCTAAGATTACTGAGGATTATCCAAAGTATGCGGGAATGGACAGATACGAGGCAAGGCGCGCGATAGTTAAGGACCTTGAGGAAGAGGGAGCGCTGGTTAAGGTAGAGGATTACAGACACAATGTAGGTACCTGCTACAGATGCAAAACAACTGTTGAGCCAAGAGTGTCAAAGCAGTGGTTTGTAAAGATGAAGTCCTTGGCAGAGCCTGCAATAGCTGCAGTAAAGAAGGGCGACACACGCTTCGTACCGCCTCATTTTGAAAAGACATACTTCCACTGGCTTGAGAATATACGTGACTGGTGTATATCAAGACAGCTTTGGTGGGGACATCAGATACCTGCGTTTTATTGTGACGACTGCAAGGAAACGGTAGTTACCAAAGAAAATAAAGCAGTCTGTCCAAAATGCGGAAAGGAAATGAGACAGGACCCTGATACCCTTGACACATGGTTTTCATCAGCGCTATGGCCGTTTTCTACCCTTGGCTGGCCGGAAAAGACGGAGGAAATGTCATATTTCTATCCTACAAACGTGCTGGTAACAGGCTATGACATTATTCCGTTCTGGGTTATGCGTATGATGTTCTCAGGATTGGAAAATACAAAGAGCGTACCATTTGATACGGTGCTTATACACGGGCTGGTAAGAGATTCCCTTGGAAGGAAGATGAGTAAATCCCTTGGAAACGGAATAGACCCTCTTGAGGTTATAGAAAAGTACGGAGCTGACGCGCTAAGATTAACCCTTGTCACAGGAAATGCCCCGGGCAATGACATGAGATTTTACTATGAGAGAGTAGAGTCAAGCAGGAACTTTGCAAATAAGGTATGGAATGCGTCAAGATTTATTATGATGAATCTTGAAAAGGCGGAAGCTATAGAAAATGAAGAAGCTGTCATCAACGACCTGACTGATGCGGATAAGTGGATACTCTCTAAGCTTAATACTCTTGTTAAGGAAGTAACGGACAACATGGAAAAATATGAGCTTGGCGTTGCTGTGGCAAAGCTTTATGATTTTATCTGGGAGGAATTCTGCGACTGGTATATTGAGATGGTTAAGCCCCGCCTTTACAATGAGAATGACAATACAAAGAATGGGGCAATGTACACCCTTAAGACAGTACTTATAAATTCCCTTAAGCTTCTTCATCCTTATATGCCTTTTATTACAGAGGAAATCTTCTGTAATCTCCAGGATAAGGAGGAAAGCATTATGATATCAGACTGGCCTGTATACAGGGAGGAGCTTAATTTTGCAGCAGAGGAGGAGGCCGTTGAAACTATAAAGGCAGCGGTAAGAAATATAAGAAACCTTCGCGCAGATATGAATGTTCCGCCGTCAAGAAAGGCAAAGGTATATGTTGTATCTGAAAATCCGGATATACAGAATATCTTTAAAAAGGGTATGGTATTTTTTGCCGCATTGGCGTATGCAGGAGAAGTTATAATCCAGCCGGATAAGAAGGGCATAGATGATGACGCAGTATCTGCGGTTATTCCTGACGCAGTTATATATATGCCGTTTGCGGAGCTTGTGGATATAGAAAAGGAAATTGAAAGACTTAATAAGGAAAAGGAAAGACTTACAAAGGAGCTTAAAAGAGTAGACGGTATGCTTAATAATCCAAGCTTTGTAAGCAAGGCTCCGGAAGCTAAAATAAATGAGGAAAAGGAAAAGCAGGCAAAGTATGCCCGAATGATGGAGCAGGTGGAGGAAAGGCTTAGGCATTTTGCAAAATAATATTTAATTTTGTTTTTTGGTAGGGCAAAATTTGTTATATTTATACTTACGGTCTGCCATGCTCTATGTCCCGTGGTGTGGCTGTGGCTAAGGTATGGTTGGATT
>ERZ777305.736-NODE-736-length-49975-cov-7.806110_pt1 | contig 49975 bp, 36 predicted proteins | sample MGYA00374965_ERZ777305 | MGnify/ENA primary metagenome ERZ777305 (study PRJEB29328, sample SAMD00013331) | mouse gut metagenome | study: EMG produced TPA metagenomics assembly of the Metagenome analysis of fecal microbiota from mouse which was promoted...
CTCAATTCTATCACTATATCTTTCCGCATTTCACTTTTTTGTAGTAACTTTGCATTATGAAGATGAGAAAAACGATAAGGACAGGCCGAGGCCTTCTCGACCTGACGCGCCCGGCGGTTATGGGCATTATCAACGCCACTCCGGACAGTTTTTACAGCGGCAGCCGCATTCCCGACACGGAAGCTGCGGCGCGATGCGGAGAAATGCTGCGGGCCGGAGCGGCAATCATCGACGTGGGAGGCTGCTCCACGCGTCCCGGAGCGCCGGTGCCGTCGGCCGCCGAGGAACTCGAGCGTCTTGCGCCGGTACTGTCGCGCATCCGCGAACAATACCCGGACGCGATTCTGTCGGTCGACACATTCCGGGCCTCTGTGGCGCACGAATGCGTGGTCCGCTGGAACGCGGACATCATCAACGACATCTCGGGAGGAGACCTTGACCCGGACATGTGGGATGCGGTGGCAGAGCTCGGGGTACCGTACGTGCTGATGCACACGCGTGGCACGCCCGACACCATGCAGAGCCTCGCAGTCTATGACGATGTCGCCGCCGAAGTGCTCCGAGACATGGCGGAGAAGGTCGATGCGCTCCATGCCAAGGGTGTGGCCGACGTGATTGTCGACCCCGGATTCGGATTCGCCAAGAACATCGACCAGAATTACCGTCTGCTTGCGTCGCTCGGCGCTTTCAGCTCGCTTGGCTGCCCGCTGCTGGCCGGCATGTCGCGCAAGACCATGGTCTGGAAGGAACTGGGGATCACTCCCGAACAGTCGCTGCCCGGAACCGTGGCGCTCAATACCATCGCCCTTCTCAACGGAGCCGACATCCTCCGCGTCCATGATGTGGAGGAGGCGGTGCAGGCCGTCGGCGTGGCGGAAGCATATCTCAGGAACGTGCCGGAGCGCAACACCATCCTCACCCTCGGCCACGATCGGGACAGCGCCGACATGTCGCTGGTGTGAACCTGCCGACACCGGCCTCTCATAGAGAACTACATCACATATATGACCATCCATGATTGACTTCGGAATTAAAGACATAGTCGACATCCTGATAGTGGCGCTTCTGCTCTACTATGTGTACCGGCTGATGAAGAAGAGCGGCACGCTGTCGCTCTTCTACGGAGTGCTCGCCTTCATCCTCGTGTGGGTGCTCGCTTACGAAATATTCGACATGAGGCTCACCGGCTCGATTGTCGACAAGTTCATGAGCATCGGACTGATAGTGCTCGTGATTCTTTTCCAGGACCAGATAAAACGGTTTCTGATCGACATAGGCGGACCGGGCAACTGGAGACACATCCGCAAGATATTCAGGCACGACAAGAGCAACGAGAAGGAGCATGCGGAGGTGATGACGGTGGTCTACGCATGCATGTCGATGTCGAAATCGAAGACAGGCGCGCTGATAGTGTTCCAGCGCAAGGTCCCCCTCACCGACTTCGAGAAGACAGGGGATGAAATCGACGCCGACATCAACGCCCGCCTGATCGAGAATATTTTCTTCAAGAATTCGCCGCTCCACGACGGAGCGATGATAATCGCCGGCCACAGGATTGCTTCTGTCGGGTGTATCCTGCCGGTAAGCCACGACATGAACATTCCGAAAAATCTCGGTCTGCGCCACCGGGCGGCGCTCGGCATGAGCCAGCAGACAGATGCGGTGTGCGTGATTGTCAGCGAAGAGACAGGAGGGATATCGGTAGCCGAAAACGGCAAGATCCGCACGCGGCTCAGTTCGATGGACCTCGAACACATCCTGAACCAGTCTCTCTCCAGGTTACCGGGTTAATAAAGCAGTTCCCCTATCGAGCAATTGAGGTTTAACATCACGGTGGAGCCGGAGCGGAAAGGCTGTGCGTAGGCCACGCCGATGCCGAAACCTCGTGTGCGGAAGCCGACGCCGGCGGAGAATCCGGAGAGGAAGTTGCGGCTGAATGCCGACATGTCGCTGTGCGTCTTGTAGTTGTAAGCCAAATCGATATAAAATTTATCGCTCGGCTGATATTGGAGTCCGAATATAAGGTGACGGAAAAAGTTGGAAAAGAAACCGTTTTCCTCCTGAAAGTTCTCGTCGCCATCGGCCTTGTATGAATAGTACGGGATGCGCCATCTCACGAGATTGTTGGCGGTGATCGATACCGATACCGGAGAGTCGCCTACGGACTGCATGTAACCTATCTGCACATCGAACGGAACGCGGTTGTAGCTGGTGCCGAAACGCTTGATCTGTCCTCCCATGTTTCGGAGCACCACCGAGAAGGACAGCCCGTGCTCGTCGTCGTAATAATTCACTCCGAGGTCGGCGGCAAGAGCCAGGGCTGTATAGCTTTGATACTGGCTGTAGGCCATCTTGATATTGACACCTCCGCGCCAACGGTCGGTGATGTCGCGCGAATATGTGCCTTCCACCACCAGGTCGGAAGGGGTGAATGCTCCGGTAGGGGTACCGAACTCATCATATCCTTCGATTTTTCCGTAGTTGAGATATCTCAGTCCCACAGCCCACGCACCATGGTCGCCGGCAGCCATGCCGTAACGGACACCGGCAAAATTGCTGCTGCCCATGTAGTACATATAGTTGACGTTGACCTGCATATCGAGTTCGGGACCGATCAGCGCCGGATTCTGGTCGGCAAGCGACACATCGTCCTCGATCACGCAGATATTGTTTCCGCCAAGTCCCATCACATGCGAGGAGGTGGGGATGTCGAGGAAATGGTACGCGTTGGACGTCTCCTCCGCGACTGCAGCGGGGAGGATGCCCATCAGGGCCGATGCGGCCAGCGCCGCCCCTTTGATTCTGACATTCATCTATGATTTAACGAAAAGCATCCCCCCTCTATTATGAAACCGCGCCAAATATTCTCCTCATGGCGACTGCCCTGGCTGAGGGAAACGACGCGCCAAAGTGCGAATTCAACATTTATTAACTATTATTAAACATTCATCTATTGACAGATTGGGCAATATGCCTTAAATTTGCATCCGAAAGTGGATAGGAAGGATTAAGGATTTGTGGGTAAAGGGATATCAGACCATAATCTGCTGAAATACCATGGCAACCGAAGAACCGGTTCTGGACCGGACTTCTAAAAAGAACATGACAATGTTTCGAATTTTTCTATCCATACTTCTCATTTCCGGCTTTTTCCTGATCGGAGGGAGAGCCAAGGCACAGACCTGCAGAGTCAACATCGGAGTCTCTGCGGCGGGATGTACGAGTTATATGGAAGTCTTCGAGTACGACTATGTTTCCGAGAAGCCTTCCTTTCCCGGTGGCGACGCAAAGATGATGACGTTTGTTAACGAACATCGCTGCTATCCGCACGAGGCGTACAGACGGGGCGTGCAGGGACGGGTCACCTGCTCCTTTGTGGTGAACACCGACGGCTCCATCAGCCATATCTCTGTCCTCCGTGGCGTGGAGCCTTCGCTGAACCGCGAGGCAATCAGAGTGATCGGAATCATGCCGCCGTGGACTCCCGGAAAGATCGACGGGAAAGCAGTACCTACGCGGGTGGTGAGATCCGTGAATTTCAGAAGATAACTTTCTGAGTAACAACACCGCCATAAGTGGCTGTCCGGAAACGCCTGCAAACGGTACTGACAAATAGGCAAGAATAGAAGATACAATATAGAATAAAAATCAGTTAAATTTGATTTTTAGCATCATTCAGGGCTGACCGCGAGGTCCGCCCTGAATGATTTTGAACGGAAGCCGGTATCGGTCAGAATGGCTTGCGGTATTTGTCGGAGTCCTGAAGCTCTTCGAGAATCGAGAGATATGAGGCATAACGGCTCTGTGCTATGTCATGCCGCTCAATGGCAGGAATCACCGCACAGCCCGGTTCGCCGGTATGTTTGCAGTCGCTGTAGCGGCATCCGGAGGCAGCCTTGAAAATCTCGGGGAAATAATGCGACACCTCTTCCGGCTTGAAGTCGATGGTGCCGAATCCGCGCACTCCGGGTATATCGATAATTTCCCCTCCTCCGGGCAGCGACACCATCTCGGAGAATGTCGTGGTATGCGTTCCGGTGTGATGGATGTCGGAGATTCTGCCGGTCTTCAGTCCGGCGCCGGGCACAATGGCATTTATAAGCGATGACTTTCCGGTTCCGCTGTTCCCGGCAAAGAGAGTGGTCTTGTCGCGGAGAAAGTCGCGGAGAGGGACTATACCCTCTCCTGTAAGCGCCGAGACGACAGTAACCCCGTAACCGATGGATTCATACAGATATTTCATTGCCTCGGCAAGCTCCATGTCGTCGGCATCGTATATGTCGGCCTTATTTATTATGATTACGGCCGGAATGGCGTAGGCATCGGCAGTGGCAAGGAAGCGATCGATGAATGTGGTGGGCGTGGCAGGATCGCGGAGGGAAATCACCAGAGCGGCGCAATCCAGATTCGAAGCCAGGATATGCGATTCTTTCGACAGGTTGGAGGCACGCCGTATAATATAGTTGCGGCGCGGCTCCACGGCCACGATGAAGTCGGCGTCATCGGCAGCCTTGGCCACGGTCACAATGTCCCCGACGGCCACGGGATTGGTGGTCCGGATTCCCTTGATGCGCAGATTTCCCTTTACACGGCAGGGAATCTCCATGCCGGAATCGAGACGCACCATGTAGTTGCTGCCTGTGTTGCGCACGACAGTGCCCCTCATCATCTCGCCGGATAACTCCGGCATGTTTCTCTTTGATTTTGCCATATTATCATAACGATAAAATCCCGCGTGGGGGAGTGCAAATTTAGCATATTTTTCTTAAAAATCTCTTGAACAGCCAACATTTAATGCAATGAAATTGTTAATTTATTATTGGAAAAGGATTGAAAATTAAGTACAAGATCATGATAATTGTTAATTTACCAGATCTTTGCAGCTTCAAACGTGAGCTCGGCCATCGAAAATCGTCTGCAATGGCGCGTCAGAAGACCGAGCTCGGTTGGTTTAACTAAATATCAGATAAAATGAACATCGAATCAATTGGAACGTGGGCAGGAGAAGTCTACAAGGCACTGGAAACTTCCGATACCCGCATGCTGGGCATGAAAGGCATCAGGAAGGCCACCAGGCTTAAGAAAGACGAACTCATGGCCGCACTCGGCTGGCTTGGCCGCGAAGGCAAGATTTCAATTGCCGAGGAGGATGAAGACACTGTTGTGACATTGGTGTAAAAGCACACAAAAATCCCGGACAAAAGACCGGCCCCACCAGATTTACAGGCGGGGCCGGTCTCTTTGTCTATGTCTGCGGATCCGGCGGGGCCGGAAAGCTGTCAGTCGCGGTTTGCGCGCTTACGCTCGTTTTCGTCAAGGATTATCTTGCGGATACGGATGTGGTTGGGAGTGACCTCCACATATTCATCTTCCTTGATGTATTCGAGGGCTTCTTCGAGGGAGAACACCACCGGAGGAACGATTCTCGCCTTGTCATCGGCTCCCGACGCACGCATATTGGTGAGTTTCTTGCTTTTTGTCACGTTCACCACTATGTCTCTGTCCTTGGCGTTCTCCCCGACCACCTGACCGGCATAGACATCTTCCTGAGGGAATATGAAAAAGCGGCCGCGGTCCTGGAGCTTGTCGATGGCGTAGGCGTATGCTGTTCCGGCCTCCATTGCGATAAGGGATCCGTTGGTGCGCCGCTCGATGTCTCCTTTCCAGGGCTGGTACTCAAGAAAGCGGTGAGCCATGATCGCCTCGCCGGCGGTGGCCGTAAGGACATTGTTGCGGAGTCCGATAATCCCGCGCGAGGGGATCTGGAACTCGATGTCCACTCGGTCGTTGCGCGTCTGCATGGAAATTATGTCTCCCTTGCGGCGAGTCACCATATCTATCACTTTCGAACTGTATTCTTCCGGCACATTGATGCTGAGGGCCTCCACCGGCTCGCATCTGCGGCCGTCGATTTCTTTAATGATCACCTGCGGCTGCCCCACCTGAAGTTCATAGCCTTCACGGCGCATTGTCTCGATCAGGACGGAGAGGTGGAGCACTCCACGGCCATACACTATCCACATATCCTCCCGGGCGCCTTTCTCCACGCGCAGGGCGAGATTCTTGTCGAGCTCACGCTCGAGTCGCTCCTGAATATGACGGGAAGTGACATATTTTCCATCTTTTCCAAAGAAAGGCGAGTCATTGATGGTGAATGTCATCGACATGGTAGGCTCGTCAATAGCGATGCGGGGAAGGGGTTCGGGGTTGGCGTAGAGGGTGACGGTATCCCCGATCTCGAAGTTTTCGAGGCCCACTATGGCGCAGATGTCTCCGCTCACTACCTCCTGCACTTTTTTCCGGCCCATACCCTCGAAAGTATGGAGTTCCTTGATTTTCTGGCGTGTCACGCTACCGTCTTTCTTGCAGAGTCCCACTTCCATGCCTTCACGGATAGCTCCGCGGTGCACACGGCCCACGGCGATGCGGCCCACATAGCTCGAATAATCGAGACTGGTGATCAGCATCTGCACTTCGCCCTCTATCTGCGTCGGGGCAGGGATATATCTGATGATCGCGTCGAGAAGCGCTGTTATGTCGTTTGCAGGGGTCTTCCAGTCGTCGCCCATCCAGTTCTGCTTTGCCGAACCGTATATTGTCGGGAACTCAAGCTGCTCCTCGGTGGCGTCGAGATTGAACATCAGGTCGAACACCATCTCGTTGACCTCATCGGGACGGCAGTTGGCTTTGTCCACCTTGTTCACGACCACAACCGGTTTCAGCCCCATCTGAATGGCCTTCTGAAGCACAAAGCGGGTCTGGGGCATCGGGCCTTCGAAAGCGTCTACAAGCAGCAGACATCCGTCCGCCATGTTGAGCACACGCTCCACCTCGCCGCCGAAGTCGGCGTGTCCCGGCGTGTCTATGATATTTATTTTGGTCCCCTTGTAGTTGATCGACACGTTTTTAGAGAGAATTGTGATTCCCCTCTCCCGCTCCAGGTCGTTGTTGTCGAGGATAAGTTCACCGGCACTTTGGTTCTCCCGGAAGAGATGGCCGGCGAGGAGCATTTTGTCTACGAGTGTGGTCTTGCCATGATCCACATGCGCGATAATCGCGATATTACGGATGTCCTGCATCAATGTATAATTCTTTACCGTTCTTTTTTCACCGCAAAATTACAAAAAAAATATCAACCGGATGCTACATAACATATACTTTAATGCCGGAAAACGAATTTTTCTCTATTCACTCGGTTAGAATATATGTTTTTATCAAATTTAACATTTAGCAGGTTTTGTAGAACTTGATTTCTCCACGCCGACAATGGTATTTCATAAATGTATGGCAGAATAATCTTCTACAGTCTGACTATAATACCGACTTATGAGGCATAAAAAATCTTTCATATCAGGATTATATAATACTAAGCACTGTTTCAAAACAATATTTAAAAACCGTATCACAAAACATGCATGTTTTTTTGGATAAATATTTGCTTTCAAGGTTAAAATTGATTAACTTTGCAAAAAACATAGCTGATTTATTTTCAATCCTATAATACATAACCTATGAATCGACTTGTCCATTTCATTCTTGCAGTCATTCTATTAAGCGGCTGCACTAACGAGGATTTCGATAGAAGTCCCCTTATAGAACCAACATCCCTTGATTCCGAATATTCCGGGATTCAAAAAGAGATAGCAATCAACATAATAGCCTCTCATTTCGGCGGATACAGAAGTTCCGAAAAGGCTACTCGCGCAATGAAAAAGTTTTCCCTTACTCCATATATCATTAACGGGGATACGTTGCTTTATATAGCCCAATACGAGAATGGATGGGAAATATATTCGGCATCGAAAGCAACGAACATGGTTTTGTTCTCTTCAGAAGAGGGAAATTTTGATATGAATTCTCCTTCATTTCCCGACAACCTCAGATTCCTCATTATGGAAAATGCCAAGGAAGTCAGAGAAATCTTAAAAACACAACCAAATTATGTCCACCCGTCTTGGAGCAACTTGGCATTATCAGAAAAAGATATTGTTAAAGCCGAGATAACTGCGATTGGAAAAGGTGATGAAAGAGTCAAAGTTAATGAATCAGATTTACCTCCCGGCAGATGGGTACAAATCGAATACGAAGAAGTCGGATCCGAAACTTACACTTCTCCCAAACTGATACAAACAAAATGGGGGCAAAGCTATCCATGGAATGCATACGCTAAATTTGTCTTATCAATTGATACAAATAAACAAGAACTTAGCTTAGCAGGATGTACACCTATTGCTGTTGCTCAATATCTTTACTTTACGCACTTTAAAGACGGTATTCCAGAAAAATCTCCAAGCGGAGCCAGAATTCTTTCGAATGGCAACGGATATATTTCTGATTATATATTCATAGACTATAATTCTGAGGTATGGAATAAAATGGCAAGGTTCTACTATGAACCCGGAACAAACGAGAGTGCTTTACTAATAGGAAAAACTGGCAGGTCTCTTGACAGTTCATACGGCCTTAACGGCACTTCAACAAAAGAAGCCAATTGCATTTCATTCCTATCAGATACTTACGGAATTCAATTTAAGAGAACTCCCATTGATTACGCAAAAATATTAAAATCTATTAAAAATCAGGGATATCCTCTTATCGCTTACGCTGCATCTAACGAAAAGTCGGACGGATCTCCTTCTGAACAGGTAGTTGCTCACAGTTTCATAATAGACCAATATAAGCACACAACAAAAACTTATCGATACCTATTCGGATTAAAAAGAGATCCCCTTCCTCCGGGAACAGTTGACCGTTGGATTGCAGATATGAAGGATGAGAATGGGAATATAATAAAATATGCGTATACCCGTGAATTATATCAATCATCTGTTGATTCCAGAGGTATATCTATGAACTGGGGATGGTCAGGAGCATACGATAATACATTTTATTATCCCACATCAGATTGGAACGCGGGTGGATACAATTTCAATATTCAGCATTACTGCTATTCATGGAACAATTGAAGACTGAGTCATCAATGTATAAAAACATAACCGTTTAACTATATAGAATATGAAAACTAAAGGAATCTATGTACTGGCTGCCGGACTGCTTGTCATGACCGGAATGGCAACATCATGCTCGCAGGATGGACCGGATAATCCGGACGGTAAACCCGCACCGAGAAAGGAAATCAATCTCACTGAAAAAACCCGTGCCGCAGCTGACGGACTTGTGGATTTTTATTCACGGTTTACAATCGATATGGCTGAATGCGCCAGCAGAGCCGGAATCGGCGACAATAAAAATGTTGTCATCTCTCCTCTCTCTGCCGCCATGGTCTTCTCAATGGCGGCAAACGCTTCCGACGAGAATGCAATGAAAGAGTATTGCAAGTATCTCGGTGTCGATGATATCGAAAGCCTCAACGAACTTTCAAAAGTCCTGCTCGAAAAACTCCCGGTGGCGGACAATACATCATCATTCAGTCTGGAAAACTCCATCTGGGTGAACAGCGGTTACAACCTCAAGCTTACAAATGAGTTCTCGGACATTGTGACATCAAAGTATCTTGCCTCTACCAAGCATGTTGATTTCAGCAATACGGAAGCCACGCTCAAAGCACTCAACGACTGGTGCGCGTCGAACACCGACAACAAGATTACCGGACACTTCAAGGACGTTAATCCGTCCACGTACGCAATATTGCTGAACAGCATGTATTTCAAGGGGAAATGGAGTGACGACATTTTCGACAGTTCACGCACCAAAGCCGCTGTCTTCCATGGGCTTGACGGGGACTCTTCTCCTCTCACCATGGAATCTGATTTCACCGAAGGACTATATGCCTCCGACAGCGCGTATGAATGCTTCACGCTCTCATTCGGCAACAAGGCTTTCAGACTGGAGATTATCCTTCCTGCAGAAAACGTAACAGCGGAAAACGAAGGAGACAGGCTGACAGCAGAAAGAATTGCCAATCTCCGCAAGATGTACGCCAAAGCATCTGTAAAAGCGTTCCTGCCCAAGTTTTCGGCAGAGAACAGCCACAACCTGAACAACATGCTTTCGGCTATGAATCTCGGCGGACTTACGTTGCCGGACCTCACGATGTTCACAAAACCCGTTACGGGCGGCATCCAATATAATCAGTCCGTATATTTCACCCTGAACGAAACAGGGGCCGAAGCGGCGACCATCACCTCGGGCAACATGGATCCTATCGCACCCGGACCGATGGAAGTCCAGGAGATAACCGTTAAGGTCGACCGCCCCTTCTATTTCTTTATCAGGGAATTCAGTACTGATGTCTGCATTATGTCGGGACGCATCTGCAATCTGTAAAAAATGTGTATGCAGACTCCGGTTTATGGAGTCTGCATAGACTGACTCTATCCGCAACCTCTGATGTTGCTGCGATCATATCATCCTAAACCCACAGGGAGCGGTCGCGCTTATTCCGAGGACGGCCCGGTCGCTATCGGTTCGTTCAGGAAGTCGCGTGGGGGTGCCGCCGGAGCGGTGGATTTTTTATCAGAACGGGATTTTCGGGACTGATTCGATTTTTTGTTCTTCTCTCTTTTTTTACTGCGGGATCTTCTGGTGTGAGAATCCCGTTTGTCTGTTTCACAGTCACTTGTCTCCGGGGCCACGGAGTCGGCCTGGAAAATTATCCGCTCGCCGGCCACGGGGGCGGAAGCGGGTACTATCCGGTTGCGCACGCAGAAACCGGCCACAGTGAGCGCCACCGCAGTTAAAAAAACGGCTATGGCTCCGTTTCGCTCTTTTCGGCTGAATCTTTTCATGGACTATATCTCTGAACGAATAGTATCAGAACTGATTGAAAGCGGGCCATTCCGGAACAGCCTTGCATCGGTTTGTATCAGAACGGATAACCGATGGCAAGGTGGAACGCGAACGCCTTCTTGAAAGGGATGTTGAAATATCCCGGCACTCCGGTGTCGTACGGAGCATGAAGGCCATAGCCGAGGTCACCGCGGATCACCATCATGCCGACATCCACACGCAGGCCCACGCCGGTGCCGAGCGCTATGTCGCGCCAGAAATTTTTGCGAGTCAGCAGACCTCCCGGTCGTAACGGGTCGTCCTTGAGCAGCCATATATTTCCGGCATCAAGGAAAAGCGCGCCATGAAGAATGCTGATCAGAGGGAACCTGTATTCCGTGTTGAACTCGAGTTTGAATGTACCTGTCTGGTCGAAATAGCCGTTCTCATCCATCTTGGGCGCATGATAGCTGCCAGGGCCGAGAGAGCGCACGGTGAAGGCACGTATTGAATTGGCGCCTCCGATGTAGAACTGTTCGGCGTATGGCACCTGCGAAGAATTGCCGTAGGCATGCTCCGCCCCGACGAGTAATCGCGACACGAGCCAGTGCTCCGTTCCGCGGACCAATCTCCGCGAATAGACAAGTTGCGCCTGCCCTTTGATAAACTGCGAGAAGGGCATGCCGAACATCTTCTTCTCCCCCTTAACTCCGCAGGCACGCCAGAGAGCCCAGAAGATATTTCCTCCCTCCTTGAGATTGAGAGTGAAGTTGAAGCCGTTGTCCCGCGATCGCTCGAGCCAGCGCTCATAGTTGTAGGTATAGTTCATCTCCGGAATGAACTGGCTCTGAAAACTGAGGGCCACAGCGGGATTCTGCCCCATGATGGAGTCGAACTCATGAGTGGTGCGTATCAGCTTGGAGAATGTAAGCCTGAAAGGCGTGAACTGGTTCGAAGCACGCCGCGAATAGTTCCATTCGTATGATATTCCGGCATGGAACTGCGCCATGCGGAAGAAGTGGGGACGGTTCAGGAGATCCACCCCGAGATCCACCGTTGTCCAGTTGAGATCTCTCTGTGTGCGGCGCACGAACCCGGGAGCGAGCAGTCTGGGGAAAGCCAGCGACGCGTTCAGACCCACCTCGTATGAATTGAAGATGTTGCTGCGTCCCGAACCGGTCTGCCATTCGTAGCTGCCCTTGAGCTGGACACTGAGTCTTTCGGCACCTCCGAACACATTGTTGTTGCTCACGCTGAAAACGAGTCCCGGACCTAAATAGCTGTTGGATGTCGAGGTCAGGTTCGCCTCGATCGATGCTTCCATCGGACGGTCGAACTGGCATGCGATATAGAGATCGAGTTCGTCGCATCCGGGAGTGGTGTCGGCCGGGACGGCCTGCATCTGGATGTTGCTGAATATGCCGAGGCGTGAAAGACGTGTCTGGGTGCGGTCCATGTCGCGCACGGAGAAATATTTTCCCTTGCGGAACGTGATGCATCCCGGCACGAGATCCGGACGCAGTTTGGCAGGACGGAACACTATCAGTTCCCCCTTGTATGTCTGCATGGTGTCGGGGGTCCCGATATCGCTGCCGCTGCGCCGCATCACGGTGGTGACTATGTTGCGCGTGCGGAATCTCCTCATGGCTATGTCGGGGGTATTCTCCGCCACAGTCATCTTGAGGGCCACGGCATAGGGAGAAAGGAGCGTGTCGGCCAGATATTCAATATACTCCGGACGGAAATAATAATAACCCTTGTTACGCATGGCGTTGGCGATACGCACACGCTCACTCTTAAGGGAGTCGACGCAGAAACGCTCTCCCCTGACGAGATACTTGCTCTTTCTCGCCATCGAATCGATGAAATGCCGCGCGGGGTCCGTGTCTTCGAGATATATTATGGAATCGAGGAGATACGGTCTCGTCACATCGACATCATATATCACGTTGGCAATCTTAGGGTTTTTCAGCGGACGAAGCTCATAGCTTGCCTTAGATCCGAAATATCCGTTATTCTCGAGCACGGTCTCCAGCATCCGTGTCCTGGTGTCGGGGCGCACATTGCTGATGAGGACCGGCGCGTCGGCAAGCCAGTCGTATAGCCAGCGCTTCACACCGCGCACCGAATCGGGCCACATATTCCACACCCACAGGCCGAGCGGGAAAGGATAACGGCGATAAGGCGTAAGCAGCGGAATGGCGTTGTTCGGCTTTACATTGACCGACGACGTCAGGTCCGACATCACCCCGTCGGGAATTTTCTCATTGTCGGCGGGATGTACCCGCAGCTTCATCCCGTTGTAGAGAATCTCGCCGTCGCCGAGACGCTTCGTGGTGGAACAGGATGGCAGCAGCAGAGCCGCCGCCAGGATTGCCGGGATAATCAGAACTGCGGCACGCAGCCCGCTTCGGAATATGTTACGGTCATTCATCTTCATTGGTATCAATCCTCTGTCTGGTTACGGAGTCGGCCGGAACAAGTCCCGCCGAATCCTGTCTGAGTGGTTCCTGACTGCTCTTTCTGCGCCCGAAGCCGAAGAAGTTGAGCAGCGTGTCGAGACGACGCTTGTAGACGAAACCGACGCCGGTCTCTATCACTTCGCCTTCGAGAATGCTCTCATAGCCGGCGTGGCGGAACAGACGCACCGACATATTTGATGTCTGTGTCTGGCGGATGATGTATTCGAGCGAGACGTCACTCACGATGTTCTGAGCGAGGTTCTCGTCGGGTGATGCGTCGGTGGAATAGTTTCCTCCGACACGAATCTTGAACCGGTTGTTGAAAAGCGATTTCGAAACCTGGTAGCTGTAGCTGGTCTGGGTGCTCCGCGAACCGTTGACCGAGCGGTCGTACTGGTTTATTCCGAATGAGAGATCCACACCACGCACATATTTGGCGGCCATGGAGTTGAGTCTCGACTCAAGGAATCCGTAGAGAGCGTTGCCGCTGTTGACGTTAGCCTTTGTGTTGGCGCCGATGTACTGCCCGTAGAGCAGCATGTTCATGGCCTGGGTCTGCCGCTGGTCGGGACTCATGCTCTGCAGCTCGTTCTGGATGGTGAGGTCATCGTTGGTGGAGAGGTCGAACGATGCCTTGAGCTTGTTGAGTTCGTCGGTGGCATGGAGCGTGACGATAAAGTTGACCAGACGGGAGTTGCTTCCGCTTGTCACATTGGCTTTCATCTCGTCGAAGGCGGTGATGTTGAGGATGGGATTGGCCACCGGACCGTTCCATCGCAGGGTGCTTGCCGGATCGAAGGTGAACATCTTCTCCCCGATCACCGGGACGGAATATCTCACGAAACCGTTGCCCAGCGTGAGCGTACCGTTGAGTGTCATGTCGCCCATATAGTTCTGGCGGTAGTGGAGGTCGGCCGTGGGCTGCAGTTCCACCTTGTCGGTGCCGTTGGAGGAGAGTATCACCTGCACCTGCGTGCCGGGAGAAATGACGAGACCGGCGTTGATGATCATATTGAGTGGAGACTCGGCTATCGAATCAGCATCAGCCACCTGGGTCGAATCGTTGAAATTGACGAACCTGACCACGCCCGACTGCTCTTCGGCGGCCAGCGCGTTGGGATCCATATTGAGGCGGTAGGTGGCGTCGGTGGTGCCGAGCAGGTCTACATCGCCATTGATGAACAGCCGCGACAGAGGGCCCTTCACTTTGGCGTCGACATCAAGAAACACTTTTCCATAAAGATCGGCGCGCGAGCGCTTGTCGCTGTTGAGAAGCTGGAAATTGCGGGCCTGGGCGCCGAGGTCCATCCTTATGTCGGAGAACTTCCTTGCATTGACCGTACCGTTGATGGAAAGCGGACTGGAATTGGCTGCCGTGATTTCGAAATCGGAAAATGTCAGCACATTGTCGGCGACTGTCACCGGCGACTCGGGGAGATTAAGGCTCACTCCGAACTGCGGGATTTTTACGGCCACCGAGTCGAATGCGAGTTCCCCGTTGAGTATGGGGGCTGAAAACTTGCCTCCCATAGTCATGTCGCCGTTGAGGAAGCCCGACAGCAGAGTGGTGCCACCGAGGAACGGATTGGCCACTTTCAGCGGAAAGCGGGTGAGCGTCAGCCCCACCGAATCCACCTTCATGCCCTGGTTTTCATCAGGACTCATGTTGGCGTAGAGACTCATGGCCTTTTCGCCGTTGACATTCATCGAGGCCTTCACGTCGGTGCTGCCTCCGAAACCGTAACCGGCGTCAAGCCAGAGGTCCAGATCTCCGATTCCGATATTGTTGTATGTAAACCCTTTCACTCCGACAGTGCCTTTGCCCAGAAGCCGGTTGTCGCGGTATCCCACGGCGAGATCGGTGCTGACCGAGGCCGTAAGCGGCGGCGCGAACACCGACATGCTCAGGAAATCCTGGATCTTAAGGTTGTCGATCTTGAGCCTGAGCTGCTGGTCGCCGAACTCTCCGCTCTCCGTCCTGGCCATGACACTGCTCTCGGCGCTCCTAGCAAGGAGGTTGGCGTAGATTTTGTGTGAGTAGAGGTGATAGTCCACATAGTTGTCGTCGTTGATGGTCCACGGCAGATAAGCGATGGTGGCCTTTAGCGGGGTGAGGTGGACGGTCAATACGGAATCCATCAGCGCAGCGGTAAGACCGAGCCTGTAGCCGGTCTTACCCTGGAGGTCCCTCTGGTTGAGGAATGCTCCTAGACGGTTGTGGCCCAGATAGCCGTTGAGGTTCACCTGCGCGAATTCATCGAAGGTTCCCTTGCGGTTGCCTATGTGAGCGCGATAGTCGAGGAGTTTTCCGCGCTCCTTCAGCGTAAGGGTCATCGTATCGAGGTTGACGGCCGAGGAGCGGAAGTCCATCGCAGTGATATCGCCCCGTATCATGGAATCGCATGCGATGGTTCCGTAGAGGGTGTCGAGACTCAGCCCCTGCGGATGCAGGAACTGCGCGAGGAGTCCGCGGCCGGAGGCATTGACATCGAGCGTGAACGGCGGCAATGCCTCCCGCAGTTCATTGACAGCCAAATTCTTCCGTTCTATCTGACGAAGCACGGAGTCTGACGCGGCGCCAAACCCGGAAATCAGGCGCGGAAGGCCGGAGGGGCTGCTGAAATTCACGGTGGTAAGCAAAGAGTTCAGCTTCACCTCAGTACTGAAAGAGTCGGTCTTCACATCGGCAGTGAAGCCTCCGGGCAGATGGATGTAATTGCCTGGAAGGTTCCAGTCCACGCCGTTGGCCTTGAGACTGACGTCGTAGACCCATCTGCCGGGACTGGCGGTTCCCTTGAGGTAGATGTCGCCCTTGCCGGCACAGACATTGTCTGTGAGTCCGAGACTCCACAGGTCCACGTCGCGGAGGCGTGCGGCTATGTCGAACGCATAGTTGTCGGGACGGATGGTACCGGTGCCCTCTATGTCGAAATCGAGCCCCTGGTTAGGGCTGTTGAGACAGAGGGAGAGATTGCCTCCGTTGTCAAGAATGACATCGGCCGTTATGTCGGAGAGGTCGCGGTCCCTGTATCTGATCCGCGAGATATTTACAAGCGCATCTGTCACCGCATGGCCGGAAAGTGGATTGAATCCGGCGCCGGTGGCCCGGATTGTGGCCGACACTCTTCCTATGCCAGGAGCGGGATAGAAACGGGCCACGTCGAATTCCCTCAGATCGACGTCTGCGCTGTAGGTCTCGGGGCCGAGGATTACGCGGCCGGCGGCGGCGATGTCCCCGGCATCGCTGAGAAGCCGGAAATCAGCGTGGTATGCGTCGCGGAGCACTCCGGCGCTGCCCTTGATGGTGAATGCCGGCAACTCCACTCCCGTACCGACCAGAAAACTGTCGGCCACCCGGGGACTATAGAGTCCGCCGTCGAACGTAACGTCGGCCTGGAGTTTTTTCAGGTTGAGCAGGTTCCGCGCATATCCGTCGGCCTCGAGGCGGAGCACCTCCGGCATCTCGGCGCGCAGACGGTCTATCACAAGATTCTCCACGGTGCCGGTGGCATCGATATCGAAATCAAGCGGACGTCGCGCCGGTATTCTCGATGTGAATTCCTTGAGAGAAGGCATAAACGACTCGATGTCGGGAAGACCGAGACGGCCGTCGGCCTTTACCGACATTGGCGCGCCCGGCCCGAGCGCCATTGTCGCGAACGGAAGGTCCGCATCGGCCCTGACTGTCGAGAAGAGAGTCTTTACACTGATGTCGCCGAGGGTCAGACCGACAGAGTCCACACCTATCAGGCCCCTTCCCTCCACTATCTGCAGACCGCTGCGCTCCAGGGCGGAGAGACGCGTGAGCGGAAGACGCACGGCACTCCCCTCGTTGTAGAAGTTCCTCATACCTATGGCGACGCCGGACACGGATATATAGGAAGGATCGAAGCCCGGGGCGGGACTGGCACCCTTTATGGCATAGAGTCCCGAGACACGCTGCAGCGATATACTGTCACCCATTATACGCATCGGAGGGCCGGAAGATGGTTTCGACGGCGGTTCGGGATGCGACTTTATCCATTCTTCGTCAGGGGTGAGATACCGGAATGTGCCGTCGCTCACGTCAGCCCGCCTCCATTTCACGAGATTCTCGCGCAGGTCCACGGTAGCGTCGGCAATTTCCACATTGCGCATGTCGACTCCGAGAGTGTCGATCACGGGAAGCATCGACATGCCGAAATTGAAGTTTTCTATCTTCAGGTCCTTAGCTTTGATCAGGAACGGGGTGGAGGCGGCCGTGTCGACTGAGGCTGACTTCTCTTTCCATACATTCATGTAGAGACTGAGTCTGCCGTCGCGCAATTTCGCCTTGTTGAGGATTATCTCGTTCTTAGCAAGACTGAACGAACTCCTGTCGTCGACTTCAAGCAAGCCTGCATGGATGCCGACAAGCATCGACGAGTCCTCCGAAGCCATTGCGTAGTAACCCTGACGGAGCAGCAGACGGTTGATGTCGATGTCAAGCCGGAGAAGGGGCAGCAGCTTCACATCGGCCAGCGCCTCTCCGGCACGGGCCATGGTATCTCCCTTTTCCGTAAGGACATATACATCGCGCAGCGAGACGTCGAGCGGAAACTTCAGGCGCAGCTTGCCCACACCGACAGTCATGCCGGTACTGCTCCGGACCACATTTACCGCGATTTTCACAGCCAGGTCCTGTACCGGCGGGAGGTAAACAAGCACCGGAAGCACAAGCATGAAAACAAGAATCCACATCAACACCTTAAGAGGGATGCGGATCCATCCGGAACGAATCGCGTGCTTCTTCACAACCTTCTTATCATCAGCCTTATTATCACCCATTCAATGCCTAACGGTTAATTATTGCAAATTTAACTAAAAAAACACTAACAACAAAACAAAAAACAGGAGCGAACCGTTCGGTCCACTCCTGATTTTTTCTTCTTTTCTCATCCCGCCGTTGCAGATCGGGAGAGAGCCGTTTCCGTTCAGTTGGCGGCGTGAGGCTCCACATTGATGTATTTGCGACCCTCCTTGCCGGTGGTGAATACCACCTTGCCGTCGATAAGGGCGAAGATCGTGTGGTCCCTGCCCATGCCTACGTTGAGGCCGGGATGATGCGCTGTGCCGCGCTGACGCTTGATGATGTTGCCGGCTTTGCAGTTCGCACCACCAAAAATTTTCACTCCAAGTCGTTTGCTATGTGATTCGCGGCCGTTCTTAGAACTACCGACACCTTTTTTATGTGCCATTTCCTCTTTTCGGTTATGCGGTTACTATTTTCTTGATCATCACTTTGGAGAACTGCTGACGGTGTCCGTTGAGGCGGCGATAGCCTTTGCGGCGGCGCTTCTTGAACACAATCACCTTGTCACCTTTAACGAGGGGCACGAGAACCTCGCACTCCACCTTGGCACCTTCTACGGCAGGTGCGCCGACTTTGACATCGCCGTCGACATCGAGAAGAAGAACCTTGTCGAAGCTTACAGCCTCGCCTTCCTTCACATCCGCGCCGAGATGATGGACATACAGGAACTTGCCTTCCTCGGCCTTGAACTGCTGTCCCTTGATTTCTACGATAGCGTACATTTATTTGTAAATTAACTGTTTATCGCACCGAAAGGCGGCTTTCGACTTCAGATTTAATTCCGAGCCGGCAACACTTTACCGAGCCTTCACGGCATTGCAGATGCAAAATTAACTGATAATTTTGGATTTACCAAATTATTTTGCTAATTTTGCATCGCTTTTCGGGAAAAGTACCCGGGCATGGAAGCCGAAGTCCGCAGGGATACAGGCTTCCGGAGAGGTTCCCGGACCGCTTTTGAAGAAAGGCTTATTCATTAAACATCATTTAATTCACTCTCAATCATGCATCTTTCATCAGAAGAAAAGAAGAGGATTTTCGAGACCTACGGAAGCGGCCCCGGCGACACGGGCAGCCCCGAGAGCCAGATCGCTCTCTTCTCGGAGCGCATCAAGCACCTCACCGAGCACCTGAAGCAGAACCACAAGGACTACGCCACCGCCCGCGCGCTCAAAGCGCTTGTAGGCCAGCGCCGCAGCCTTCTGGACTATCTGATCCGCAAGGACATCAACCGTTACCGCGCGATCATCGCCAAGAAGGAACTCGGTATCCGCAAGTAATCGAAATCACTACCGAATTAAAAAACACCGGACATCTCAGAGATTCCGGTGTTTTTTTTGTATATCGAAGAGTCACAAAAAAAAAGCATCGCGACCGGAGCCGCGATGCCAGTTTCATAGAACTTCAAGCTTTATTGATTATTTTGCAATCTGCTTGTAGCTGCTGTTTCCTTTCTTAACGATTGTCACCTCGCCCTTGACGGGAGCGGCAACCTCTACACCCTGGAGGTTGAAGAAGCGTGCGGGAGCGTCAACGCTGTCGTCTACGATACCTTCAACACCTGTGAGCTCGGGAAGCTGGATGAGAGATACCATCTCTACAGGCTCCTGAGTATCACGGTCAATCCAAGTTCCAGGGATGAACATATCCATGCTTGTGCCGAAGCAGCAGTCATAAATAGCTACGAGGTTTGAGTCATCCATGACGGGAAGTTCATCCTCCATCTCGAAATCAATATACTCCTCGATGAGCTCCTCTTTTGTGTACTTGCCTACATATACCTTGTTGGCACAAACGTTAGACATGTATGCGTCGCCAAGACCCATCTGGTTCCAGTTGGTAAAACCACTGTATACAAGAGGCTGTACGAGTACACACTCGGGATTGCTTACATCAAGAATAATATATCCGTCGCGAGTCTTGTTTTCGTTGAACTGCTGAGCCTCTGCGGGAAGACCCTTGTAAGGATTCACGAGAAGAACATGTCCGGGATTCTTCACACTCTCCATGACATCAACAGGCCATGCAGGAACGGCCTGATCTGTAAGACCGGTGCAAACCCATCCATCCTGGAACTGGGCTTTTCCCGAAGCGGGCTTCCAGTCTGCGGCGTTGTATTCGAATTCACCTGTCAGGCCTGTGCCAAGAGTCTCGCACAATGCGGGAATCGTCTGCATATTGCTTGCTGAAAGGAAGCTGTATGCTCTTTTGCCCGTCCAGTTGCTCTTTGTGGTGATACACATCATCACGTTCAGGCCAGAACCGCTCGTAGTGAACAACGGACCGAGGAACTCTCTGTCATTTGAGCTCGGCTTCTCCCCGAAACGGATATTGATTCCTTCAGCATTGTATGCCAGGCTGATGCTGGGATACTCTTTCTCGGAGCTGTCCATAAACCGAAGAACCAGCTCTTCTCCCTGGAACTGCACGCCCATGTCCTGCGAGGGAATGGTGATCGTACCAGTGGCGGCATCGTATGTGGCTTTGATCACCTCGATGCCAAGAAGCCAGCCGCGAAGAACAAGGTCATTGCCGTTTGCGGACTGAACGTATGTTCCGGCAGTTTCCCATCCGCCACCCTGGATGTTGTTGTAGCCGTTGGTGCCGAAAGACTGGCCCACGAGATCCTGAGCGGACGGAGCCTTGGCCGGAGCCTTCATCATATCGCCCACAGCAGCACCCTGTGCAATTGCCATTTCTCCTGCCTCATACACCTCTGCAGTCCTTGCGGTCTGGAAGGAAGCTGCCGATGCGGAAACGCCCATCGTCATAGCCAATGCGGCAGCCAAGTAGATTTTTTTCATGATTGCTTAAATTTAAATTAGAGTTTGATTGTATTCCAACTTCAAGTTATGTAAACCATAACTTCTTTTTGAGTCTATCGAAAAAATTTCCAGATGTCTATTGCGGATATCACGCCAGAAAACAATGCTCCCGACGAATGATGCAAAATTATATTAATTTTTTCATATTACAAAATATTTGACAATTTTTTTCCTAAAGCACAATATAACATTTGCACCACAGTTCATATCGCTGACAATATCAAAATCCCGGGGGTGGCAATAATAAATTAAAGAATCCGGAATCGCTGAGGACTCCGGATTCCATAATTATTTATCAGAACAGAATTTTTTCGGCTTTGCCGCCTGTGACTTTGATGAGCATCTGACCCTGGCGGGGTTCGTCAACCTCCACTCCCTGCATATCGTAATACCGGGCCGGAGTTTCGTCCGCTGTGACTCCTTCCACGCCTGCTCCGTCCTCGAAAGTAAAATATACTTTCCCGAGTCTCACCTGAATCGCACTCTTCATGTACATGGCGTTTGCGACGTAAAGGGCATCTGTGTCGATTCCAGACAAATCAAGATCAGCATGGACTGTAGCCTCATTTCCCTCACCTTCGAACTGACGCTCCATAAATGCGCCGGGGCGATACTCCTCTTCCTGACCGGTAACGGGATTATATTTGTTGATATTGATGATTATCTGGCTGTCGAAATATCCTTTGGACACAAGATATGTCACATCAAAAGGCACTCTGTTTGTAGAATCGAGTCTGTACGTGTCCTCGAACGTCTTGTCTCCCGCGGTATAAGCCTCCTTATCGACACCGGGCATGTCAATCGCAACAAGCTTCACAGTAACCAGAGACGGAATCTTCTCCGCCTTGACAGTTCCGAATTTCCCGATCAGCTGCTGAGTTTCCCGATCCATGAGTCCCAGCGTGTATTCAGCACCATCTGCAAGCAACTCCTGCTGCGCAAAGAATTTTACAGGATATTCGGCATTGACCGTCTCGCCGGCACCGACACACACAAGGAAAGGATCGGAAGCCAGCATTGTGGTGTTGCCTTTCATAAGCACCGGCTGCAGACACTGTGTCAGCTCAAGATCCGTGTCATTGATAATATTCATCTCGATGGGCACAGTTCTCGACTGACTGGATGTAGACCAATAGAGCGATCCGGGGATCTCTACATTCTCATATTTGAGAAGCGCCGCAGTTGCGTCCTTCACGCTGAAGCTGCCGTCCTTTACGGTCAGCCAGCCGTAGTTGGGCATGCCGTAGAATGTCTCGGCAGGAATAAACGGGGCACCTTCGGCCTCCATCTCCCGGCCGGCAAGAATCACCTTGTACTCTCCGTCGGCAAGATCCGCGGGAAGTGTCACATTGGGTCTCACATTTGTGGTAGGATAGTATGTTCCGATATTTACGAAGTCAGCACTGTCGAAATTACCCAATTTCCCGGTCAGCACAATGTCCTCGCCGCTGCCGTCGGCCCGGCGCAGGATAGCTCCCGGCTGAATGGAGGCGATCTTATACTCTGAACATGTTATACCACAGGGATCGCAGTCCTTGGAACCGAGATACAGTACGTTCTTTTCCAAAGAAAGTGTTGTAGAGCCATATTGAAAAAATGTCAGATATCTGGGTTCCTGGGGCTTGCCTGTAGGCTTCTGGATTCCGAATACGGCATCCTGGCTGTAATTGAAACCTCCGAGCGCGCCTCCGGCACCCTGAACTTCAGGATTCAGCAGGTCAAGCGCGTAATAACCGTCGCTGATTCCGCCCCAGCCCCAATTGATGTGGAAGTATCCTTTTCCATCATATCCGTCACACACAAAGGAATGTCCGCCGTCAATCGAGGAACCGTTGTAGATGATGGGACCTATGTTTCTGATATTGTCATACACCATCTTGATCCACTCCGATGACGAGAAGCGTCCTCTGTCAAGATACACCAGGCCGGGATCATATCCGAAATTGTCCTTCAGCGCATCTACAATCTTGTAGCTCAACGCGCCGGACATCAAGGAACCGTAATTCATCTGCACGGAATATCCGCAGGCCTTCATCAGCTGTGCCACAGCGTCGACATTCTCCTGCGGAGAAGTCGCAGTGTAGGAATCAAGCATGAGGCTCCAGTCATAATTTACGTTCTCAAAATTCATCTTGATAGTCTTACCGCCGTCTTGCCAGAGATATGACGCCATTCCGGTCATTTTGGCAGGATACTGGAAATAATTCACGACCTGAGCCATAGATGTGGCCACACAGCCGGTCGGACACGGTACTCCGTCAAGCTTCGGAGCCTTGTTGTTATACGGAGCGTCCTGATTCCATTTGGTAGAACACAATGGAGCTACGGGAGCCCATCCTTCAGGTGCATACACCGGAGAATCGGAGGATTTCGCGCCATGCATCGAGGCATATTCGATCTGCCTGCCATATTCTTCGAGCCACCATTTCATTGCCGGCGGCATCGAAGCGGCATCGAACTTGCCGCTGTCGGAATATCCGAGCACGGGAACAGCACAGTCATCTGCAGAGAGTATTGTAAAACCGACGCCATCCGCCGGAGTGAACACATACGCCGCCGCCATTCCGCGCGCGTCGCGAGCGGTATATGAAAGCACTGGAGTGGACTTCATCATTGAGCGCACTTTGGCAGGACCGCCGCCGGCGATGCGCCCGAGAGCCTGCTCAGGACTGACCGGCGCGGCAACCGCGCTGAGACCCAACATGCAGGCCGCTCCGATCATTGTGATTTTTGACTTCATTTTCAACTAATTATTTACAGATTATGTGTAAGTAGTACTATTATCTTCAACAGTTATTGCACTGGAACTGCAAATTAAGTTATTTTAAATGAAACATGCAAGCCATAAGGCCATGTTTTTCAACATTCGTTAATTTCAGTCCGTTAAATCTTGTTAATATTTATTCAGCAAGCCTACAATACGGAAGAGGTCCGCCACGATCAAGTTCGGACTTAACGAAGATAGATAGGGGGACGTTGTTGACAACGTCCCCCTCTGTCTGTTTATGGAAAATTATTATCCTTATGTCTCGTTCAGTCCGTTACTGGGCATCCTTATCATTACGGCCCGGCAACAAGCTTACGTCGAGTGCGGAATTGTACTGAAGCTCAGCGTTCGGGATGGACATTACCCAGCCTGCGTTATCCGTAGGAAGTTTCTTGGCCATTTTCTGTCCTTCTCCCAACAATGCCTTAGCCCAGTTTCCGGAAGCGGGGTTACCGTCCTCCCAGGCGCGGCGCTCCATGGGGAGATTCCAGCGCTTGAGATCGAACCACGCATGTCCCTCACCCCAGAGCTCGATACGACGGGCAATTCTAATCTCATCGATCAGAGCCTGACCGGTGGATGTGCATGAATAACCGGGAACGCGCAACTTCTGTACTTCTTCGAGAGCCTTCTTGGCACGGGTCTCACCGCCCGGCTGCATGGCTGCTGCCTCAGCCTCTGTGAGTGCCATCTCGGCTGCACGCATCCAGGGGAATGCCATGTTGCCATAAGGCTTGTTCGCCCAGAACTTGAACTGCGCACCAAACTGTACTGCCGCCAGCTCAGCGTATGTACCTTTCTTGACAAGGAGATCACGCTTTGTGTTTTTGGGCGAGGATTTAAGTGTAACATAGCTCATTTCCCTTGAGTCATCGGTAAACGCCGCAAGATTACCCTTAAAATGATTTTCCATGTACTCCATGCAGACGAAAGTCGCAACGTTATACATTCCGCGGGCAACGGGATCACCCTTCACGTAGATATCAGTCATCGCAAGATTCAGAGCCTTTGTCTCACCAACCATGGACGCATCCCAGAAATCGGCTTCCGTTATGCCTCCCTTGTTCTGGGATTTCTTAACCCATGCCAATTTGTCGGGCATCAGATAAAGATTTCTGCGGATGTCATTCTGATCCATCTTGTTGTACAGATCTATATCCATTGCACCGCCGCTGCACTCATTGAAGTTGAAAATGTATGCGCCGTTGCAAGCCTGCCAAGCACCCCACGACCAATAATATGTGGTGTCGTACAGAGGATACTGATGCCAGATGAAGCCGCTGCAGTCGTTGCAGAAACCGCTCATGTATTCATCATTGCTCATGATGGTGTAGCCTTTCCTGGCGGCAGCTGCCATATCCTCGGCAACCTTCCAGTCATGGCGCAGCATTGCTACACGGGCGTAGACACCGCGGGCAACATCAATGTTGACCGACCATTTGTTGGCACGCTCCGCACCCGATTCTTCAAACAGTAAAATTGCCTCATCCAGGTCCGAGTACATCTTGTTGTACACATCAATTCCCTTGCAGAAATTAACCTCGTCGGGAGTATCCTCGAGACGGAGAACAATGCAGTAGTTCTCTCCGTTATTGCTGTCTTCCCAACGCTGTGCAAAAAGCTGCATCAGCTTGAAGTAGGAATAGGCACGCAGTGTAAGGGCGCTTCCCTTCACGAACTTGAGGCGGTTGACATCCGTCTCGTTGAGTCCATCGACCTCATCGAGGTTCATTCCGCCGATAATGTTGTTGGCAGCCCCGATGAGTCCGTAGTAATATCTCCAGGGAATCGAGCTTACAAGCGCGTTTGAGTTACCAAGCGCCCAATCCCAGTTGTAGTTGGCATTGCCGGACCAGAGGCCGTTGATATAGTCCTGTCCGAGCGCCTCGCCGTACGCCATAGCGCAGAATGCCTCGCCGTTGTTGTTCTGCTGGAACTCAGCGGCGGCATACTGCATGCACATCATATTGATCGCTCCCTCAAGAGCCTGCTCGGCACCGACTACAGAACTCATCAGCTGTTCCTTCGACACATCAGTCACCGGAGGGACATCGAGATAGTCTTCAGAGCAGGACACCATCGTGCCAGCGAGAGCGACTGCCGCGAGTCCTTTGAAAATTATATTCTTTTTCATGATTGTCATTATTTTACGTTATTCTCCAATTTAGAATTTCACCGCAAGCTGGAATGTATAGGTACGTGCGGGCACATAATATGCTCCCTGGCCTCCGGAGAAACTGTATGTCGGGTTCAGACCCTTTCTGGCTGCTACGATAAATACATTGTCCATAGAGAAGCCGATGTTGATTCCCTGAAGTTTCATGGCCTCCATCCACTTCGACGGAAGGTCGTAGGACAAGTTGATGTTTTTCAGGGTGAGATAGCTTCCGCTTACGAGCCATCTCGAGCTATCGGAACCGTTATACATAGCGTATGTCTGGTTGTTCTGAGGAATTCCGTTGGGGTCGATACGATTCGGAGAATCCGCTGTCATACCTTCCGGCATTTCCTTCCAGGAGTTGAGCATGTCCACATGCACTGCCGATACCGAACCGGCCGACATAAGGCTCTTATAGTTCGAGTCCATGATTTTTCCACCAAGGCTGTATGTGAAGAGGGCTCCGAAATTGATGCCTTTCCAGTGGAGACCGGTGCTGAAGCTACCGAATACCGTAGGAAGCGCCGTACCCTTGAGAATACGTCCTGCATGGGCGGAATTATAAGAATAAGGCACTCCGTCGATTTCCACGTATGTTCCCTCGTTCTGGGCATCCTGTACAGCCTTGTTCCATTTGGTATCGTCCGGAATCATCTTGTTTCCGTTTTTCGGATCATACGACATGAAATCGGGGCTGTCGCGATGCATCCGGAAGAGCGAACGGCCGTTGATCTGGTCTACACCGGCATAATCATATACGTAATGCTCATAGATGCTTCGGCCCTGGAAACGTGCTGCATTGGGAAGATCCTTTCCGTCGGGGAGGCGGACAATCTCGTTCTTCATGAAAGTGAAGTCGATGTTGAAGTCCCATGTGAATTCACGGTTGCGGATGATGTCCACGCCGAAGTTGAGCTCCCATCCGGAGTTGCTCATCGTACCGATGTTGCGGATGATGTAAGAGTTGCTGCCGAAACCGGAAGATCCGGGGATAAGACCGGTGGATCCGGCAAGTGCATATTTGTAGATAAGGTCGCTGTTGTACTTATTGAAGTATCCGACGCTGAAATTGAATCTGTCGTTGAAGAGAGAACCTTCGAGAGCGACATCCACCGAACCGGTAGCCTCCCAGCGGAGATCGGGGTTAGCGAGCGTCACAGCCACGAATCCCTTCGCCCAGGGCATGTAAAGGTCGGTATAATTGATATAGTTTGCAGCGAGGTCGTTACCTACAGTACCGTAAGATGCGCGGAGTTTGAGGAAGTTGATCCAATTGGCATTCTGAAGGAATTTCTCCTTCGACAGGATCCAGCTTCCGCCGACGCTCCAGAATGTACCCCAGCGCTTGTCCTTTGCAAAGCGTGAGCTTCCGTCGCGGGAAAGCGAAGCCTCGAGGAAGTATTTCTGGTCGTAATTGTAACGGGCGCGGGCAAGATATGTTTCGGAAGCGATATCAACAATACCCTGCGAAAGTCTTGAGGGATTGTCTGCGTCATTCTTGAAATTGGAAAGAGCATAAATGCCGGGAAGCAACTGGCCGGACACTGTCACGTAGGACTGGTCGACACCTGTCTTATAATTCTGGTGGCTCAGGAACGCATCCACATGATTGAGACCGTATTCATGACTCCATGTGAGTTCCTGACGGAATGTATAGGTATAGCTGTCGGCTGTGGACTGGTCGAGTGAGCCAAGTCCCTTCTGCGATCCAACAAGATTATTGGAGTAAGTCATTGACTTACCGATATTGCGATACAGGTTACCACGTACAGACAGTTCAAAGCCGTAGGGGATCACCGCGGTCGCGTATGCGGATCCGTCAATGGCGACACGGCTAAGATTGTTTTTGTTCAGGCGCATCTGCCATGCGATATTGTTACCGCCATTGATAGGCTCGGTATTCCATATCGGAGATCCGTCAGGGTTGCGGAGAATCTCGCCTGTCTCGGGATCATGCGAGTAATAAGGCTGCACGGGAGAGTAGAACTGTGTATTGAAAGGATTGGCGATAGTTCCCATATTATCAGGGTCAACATCACCGACTTCACTCTTCACATACGACATGTTCAGATTCACACCGGTCTTGAAATAGCTTACCGGGTTGTAATTGGCTGTAACACGGCCGGAGAAACGCTCATAGTCCGTGGCGAGCACATAGCCGTTTTCCTTAAGATATCCGAGAGAGGAGAAGAGATTGAACTTCTCTGTAGCGGCTGCGGCATTGACGTTGTATTCCTGACGGAAACCGGTCTGAGAGATGATGTCCCACCAGTCGAGGTCATTATAATTTGAATTCACGGAAGCACGAACCTTGTCGTCGTATACCCACTGTCCGTCGGCACCTTCATAACCGAACAGCAGACGGCCTTCCTCGACATTGAAGACGTTCGTTCCCTTCAATACGTCACCCACGAAGGCAGGAGCCTGCTGATTGATGGCATCCTGATATGTCAGGTTGGGATTGTTGGTCACAAGACCGTTGGCGATGGACTCCAGAGTCACGCTTGCCCAATCGTTGGCACCAAGACGATCATAGAAGGGAAGTCCGCGGTTGTATGCACCGAGACGAACCTGAGCTGTCACCTCCACAGCACCGGCCTTCTTAGCTTTCTTTGTCGACACAAGTACGACACCATTGGCACCACGGCTACCGTAAAGGGCACAGGAAGCGGCATCCTTAAGCACGGACATCGACTCGATGTCGGCGGGGTTGAGAGCCGCGATGTCACCTTCGTAAATCATACCGTCGACCACATAAAGGGGAGACTGCGCATCGGATGTAAAGGAGTTGAATCCGCGGATACGGATCGAGGGGCTTGAACCGGGAGTACCGGTCGAGTTGTTCACCATGACACCGGGGGCGTTACCCTCAAGGGCGGCTGTCACAGAGGTGACGGGACGATCCTCGATCTCCTTGGAACCGATGACGGCCACAGAACCGGTAAGCGACTCCTTGTTGGCCGTACCGTAAGCCACGACCACCACCTCATTCAGGTCACTGGATGAAGATTCGAGTCTGATTTTCATTACAGGAGACACATTCACTGTCTGCTCCTTGTATCCCACATAGGATACCTTCACCTGCTTTACGTTCTGCGGCAAGGTAAGGGAGAAATTGCCGTCAATATCGGTGGCGGCACCCTGACCCCCTCCTATCGGCATTACTGTGGCTCCGATCAACGGCTCATCGTTGGCCGCATCTACCACGGTTCCGCTCACCGACTTCGTCTGGGCCGCAAGGTTCCAGCTGAAGGCGACAAGCGTCATCATGATTAAAAAGAGTTTTCTCATACCTACTCAATTTAGATAAGTTATTAATGTGTTGTTATTTGCTTATTTCCGGAAGCCCTCGCGGCTTCCACTTTTTTATTCGGAATTGACTTGTTTTCTGCCATTTTGATATTTGTTAACATCAGCAAACTCTTGTTAACAGTGTGCAAATTTAAACTTTTGTAACATCATTTCCAAATTTATCACTCAATTTTCAAGCGTTATTCTGAAAAAAGCTAAAAAAAACTCGAAATTTCGCAACTTTGAGGTTTTCATGTTTTACAACACAAATATACAGCAGACAACATGTTTCCCAATTCCCACCGGGAGCATTGTCAACGCAGCAGACTGCCTGCGCCACGCAATCCGCCGGAGATTACATCGCATTTACGATTACCGGGGAGGCAGGAAGACCTATATAAGGAAAGTCGGGATGACTTAGCATAAAACGTTTTCTGGCCGCCATGATGCCGTCGAGGCCCGAGGCGGTATCGGCAACACAATACCAACGGTCGCCTTCTCCACGCACGGCCATGGCTGCTCCCCGCAGCGAAGCGGCCTGAGCCCTGGCATTTGTATCCATCTTGTAGACTCCCACAGCAAGCAGCCAGAGAGGCAACTTCTCTCCACCGGCGCCGCGCACACGCTCTTTGGTGACAAACAAGGTGTCGCCGTCGATAATCCGCCGTTGCGGTCCATCGTCGGAAAGGAGTCCGGATGCCGGAATCATCATCTCGGCCGCTGCTGCCTCACGCTTCTGCCTTGCGGCATCGTAAGCAGCACGGTATCCCTGCTCGGTAGGCTTGCATCCGGACATCATCCAGACACCAAAAAGGAGCGTGACCAATACGGCCACGCTCTTTATTACTTCAGTCTTCTTTTTCATATCCATCAGTTGATCTGAACCACGAGGTGCGAGGCAAGCGACCAGAATCTGTCCGGATTCACGATCTCAATGCTCTTCGGACCATCCTTCTCGCCTACTATGCGGTAGGAACCCTGGGGCATGTTGGTCCACACTTTTACTTTCTTGGCATTGCAGGGGATGGTGCGGAGAGTGCGCTTGTCAGCCTTTACGAAATAGGAAGCATCGAAGTCACCCTTGAGCACCTTGGTGGTACCGAGGAATTTCTTCTCAAGGAGTCCGCGCTGTTTGAGCTCCTTGGCAGTGCCGATTGCGTAGTAAACCTCGTTGGCCTCGTTCTCGGCTGCGGCAGCCTGTGCCTGTGCAGCCTCCTTGGCCTCAGTCTCGACCTTGACCTGCTCCTGACCGGCAGCCACCTGAGTGTTGAGCTCATCAATCTGGCCGCGGGCGGCCGTCAGATCACTCTCAAGCTTGGCGATCTTGGCATCCTGCTGCTCTATATGCTGCTTGAGCTGGGCTATGGTCTTGGACTGGATGGAACTTTCGTTACCGGATTTCTTCACCTTGGCCTCCATGTCGGCGAGAAGCTGCTTGTTCGCGGCGAGACGGGCCTTGATCACAGAAAGATTCCTGCGGATTTCGGCGCGCTGATTGGTGTTCTCGCTATTGCCCATATTATAAAGGAGCCCCTCCTGAGTATTGATGGAGTCGAGACCGGTGTAGATGTCCCCCATCAGGAGCATCAGCGAGTCGTTGAAGGATGTGGCTTCCTCATACTCCGCGGTGAGGCCGGCGATCTTTATCGAGTCCTCGTCAAGTTTCTTCTGATTTCCGGAGCATGCCGCAAGAATAAAAGCGACGGCTCCTACGATTAGCAATTTCTTTTTCATCTTCTGCAATATTTTGAGTTTAGTTTATTTGCCGATTCCTCTCGCCTCCAAGGCTCGAGATTATTTTGCTTACGGGTTTAACGCACCCTTCAAGGATTATAACAATCTCCCCCTTGGCTTGGTTCACGCCGTAGTGAGTTTCGAGATCGGAGAGCGTGCCGCGCCGGTACTCTTCATGCAGTTTCGAGATTTCACGGCACACGCATGCCCTGCGGTCCCCGCCGAACGTTTCGGCGAGCTGACGGAGAGTTCGGGCAAGCCTCAACGGCGACTCATAGATTATGACAGTCCTTGGGTCAGCGGCAAGTTCAGCCAGACGTGTCGCCCTACCCTTCTTCAAAGGGAGGAACCCCTCGAAGACAAATCTGTCGCAAGGGAGTCCGCTGCCGACAAGAGCGGGCACGAACGCAGTGGCTCCAGGAAGACATTCGACCTCCACGCCAGCGTCGCGCGCGGCTCTGGCAAGCATGAATCCCGGATCGGATATTCCGGGAGTGCCGGCATCGGAAATCAGCGCTATGTCGCGCCCGGCCTCCAGTTCGGCAACAATTCCCGCCACGGCGGCATGCTCATTGTTGCGGTGATGCGCCCGCATGGGAGTACGGATATCGTAATGCCGGAGCAGCACAGCGCTGGTGCGTGTGTCTTCGGCAAGTACGAGGTCGGACTCTTTAAGGACCCTTATGGCGCGGAACGTGATGTCCTCGAGATTGCCAACCGGAGTGGGAACTATATGAAGCATGGTGAAATTGTTTCAATATTATATATCCTGACAATCCCGTCAGGATTCGAAATAAGTACGGACAGTCTCCATGAAATCCGCCGTATCGTCCGAGTCCGGTTCGAGTCCAAGCGTACCATAGATATAGTCTTCCACCTCTTCCATACCAGACATCGACGCCACCCGGTCGAGGACAGCGTTGAACTCAGCATCGCTTCCGCCGAAAAGCGCCCGTCTGAACCGGAACCGGTCGTTGAGACAGAACACGGGGCGCCTGACGGAAGCGGCTGCCGGCGCAGCGGCAACGGTCAGTTGCGGCTCAACCGAAACGACACTCCCTGACGGCTCGGCATCATCGATCACATAGAGTTCCTCGACATCATCCACGGTTTCTCCGCTCTCGCCAGGCTCTTCCGGTTCTACTGCCGAGACTGGTTCTGCAATTGCGCCAGGCTTATCCTCTTCGGGTTGCTGCGGCGGCGCGACATGCTCCGCGGAGGGACCGACATTCGGCTTCAGCTCGTAGAACATATTTGTCACCGCCTCTATGCGGGCCTCGACAAGCGGTATCAGCACGTCAAGCTTGCCGGGACGTCTGTCTGCAAGTTCGAGAAGTCCCTCCAGCTCATAAACGCTGTCCTTCAGTTTCTTTATATCACTCATATTTTCTCAAATTTCTACTATGACAAAGGTCATTCGCCGCGCTCCACCACATACATGTTGTAGTACGACAGAAGCAGCGTGGTAAGCGGGAGAGCTATGATGAGCCCCATGAACCCGAGCAGACACCCCCAGATGGACAGGGAGAGGAGTATGATGGCGGGATTGAGACCCATGGCCTTGCCCATGATTTTCGGTGTCAGGAAAAGATCCTGGATACATTGCACCACCACATACACAGCCATAGCCTCCCAGAAGATCAGCCAGAAATTTCCACCCGAACTCACGCACCACACCAGACAGAGAAGCGTGGTAACCGGGAGTGAAATCAGCTGGAGGTATGGAACAAGGTTGAGCACTCCGATAAAAAGGCCGAGCACCACGCCCATCGGCAGGCCGATGATTAGAAATCCGATGGAGAAAAGCACTCCGACCAGAAACGAAATGAGCGCCTGGCCTCGGAAATAATGGTTCATCGCGTCCTTGATGTCGGAGAAAATCCGGTAGACACGGCGGCGCTGCGCCTGGGGTACGAGCTGCCGGAAGCTGAGCATGAGCCGTTCATAGTCAAGCATGATGAACACCACATACAGCAGCACGATAAGCCAGCTCACGGCGCCGGCCACAAGGGCGACGCCCGAGGTAAGGAAATTCCACGACGAGGAGATCGTTGTCCTGAGCAGCGATTTCCATTCATCCCTGGAGAGGAGACGCATCACCTGATCGAAATCTATGTTATCGCGGATAAAGCGGTGGATTTCATCGGAGATGTACGGAAGCTGCACCTGAGTGGTTGCGTACTTCCTGACCATCTCGGCCATCTGCGAGCACTCTCCGGCCATATAAGGGATAAAGAGCGCGAGAAATCCTCCAAGGAGTATGCAAGCCTCAAGCAGGGTAATCACCACCGGAACAAACCGCTTCCTGAGGTGAAGCCAGCGCATGTTCCACTGAACCAGAGGCTCGAGCATGTATGCTATCAGGCACGCCACAAGAAACGGGAGCAACACTCCCTTCAGCACATCAAGCAGATAAAGCACCGCAATGAGCGAAACCACGGAGAACAGTATCCTGACCACGCGGTCGAATGTGTATGGCCTGCGGCCGCCGATATTATCTTCCGTTCCCATTTGTCAATAAATAAACAGCATCACAAAATTACTAATTTTTTTGTAAAAGCAGTAGAGAATAACTAATTTTGTAACATGTCTGTGAAAAAAATCACATCCTTCATACTTTTATTTATCCTTCCGGCGCTTTCACTCCGAGCAGTGATACGGGACAGCTTTCTGTCGGCCCGGGGAATCGACGCCGCAAGCTCTTCGGTGCTTGTGGTGGACCTCGTTACGGGCGACACTCTGGTGTCGCACAACGCCGACAAGCCTCTTGTGCCCGCTTCGATCCTTAAATGCGTCACCACCGCGAGCCTGATGGACAAGGTGGGCACTGATTTCCGCTATCTGACTCCGGTCCACGCCACGGGACGCGTGCGCGACGGCATACTGGAGGGGAACATAGTTGTGACCGGCAGCGGCGATCCCACCATAAACTCACGCCACGACCCACCGTCGGCCGATTTCATCGCCGAGATCACCGAAGCGGTCAAAAGCGCAGGCATCGATTCGATACGGGGAGACATCGTGGTCGACGAGTCGCTCTGGAGCGGCCCGGCGGTGAACCCGCAGTGGGCCACAGGCGATCTGTCGAAGAGCTACGGCACCGGCTCGCACGCCTTCAATTTCGAGGACAACGCCAGAGGGAAAGCCTCTGTGGCCGATCCGGCGGGAGTATTCGCGTCAAGGCTCCGGGCGGCTCTCCGCGACGAGGGAATAACAGTGGCTGGCGGACGCCCCGATCCCAAGGGACGCGTACTCCTCGGGGAGCACCGTTCGGCCACTATCGACGAGATAATGCGCTCATGCATGATGCGCAGCGACAACCAGTTCGCCGAGGCTCTGCTCCGCACCGTAGCAACCTCCGGAGGAGAACGGGGTTCGTTCGAGTCGGGAGCCAAAGAGTGCATGGCGCTGTGGCGGCATAACGGAGCGCCGGCTGAAGGCGTGAGAATCGTGGACGGGAGCGGACTGTCGAGAGCCAACAGAATGACATCCAGATTTATGTGTCATGTGCTGGGCCGGATGAGTATCGACCCCTATTACGCGTCGTTCTTCCCTCTCGCAGGGCAGGAGGGCACGCTGCGCCGATTCCTCGCCGACACCCCTCTCGACTCATACATTGCCCTAAAGACCGGTTCGATGAACGGAATACAGTGCTATGCCGGATACAAGGTGGACGACAACTACGCGCCCACCCACACGGTGGTGGTGATATTAAACAACATGAGCGACCGTCAGGCGGCCCGCAAAGCCGTAGGCGACCTGCTGCTCTCGTTATTCTCCGGCACCGAATCCTGAACCACAGACTACGACCTTTTTATAACCCGATAACCCGCGACTGATGATTTTCATTCCGACAGCCACATTCTTCGCCGGCATCCCGGAAGAAACCGTAAACAAAGACCTGACCGTCATTCAGGAACAGACAGACCCGACCGACACGGCGGAGACCTCGCCGGAAGCCGACCATAACAACGGACTGATAGCAGACCTGGCCTGGGTACTCCTGCTCGGCGCCATGGTAACCCTGCTGTTCAAAAAGCTGAAACAGCCCGTGGTGCTCGGCTATATTCTCGCCGGATTCCTCGCAAGTCCGAAATTCGAGTATCTCCCATCCATATCAAATCTCGACAACATCGAGTTCTGGGCCGAACTCGGCATAGTGGTACTGATGTTCTCGATAGGTCTGGAATTCTCTTTCCGCAAGCTCATGAACTCCGGGGCATCGGCCATGATCACGGCCCTGATCGTCATTCTCGGAATGACTTTCGCCGGCTTCGGCGTGGGCTACGTGCTCGGACTGGACATGATAAACCGCATATTTCTTGGAGGCATGATATCGATGTCGTCGACCACAATAATCATGAAGGCTCTCTCCGACCTGGGACTCAGGCAGAGAAAATTCGCGACACTTGTGCTCGCCGTCCTCATAATCGAAGATCTCTTTGCGGTGCTCATGCTTGTGCTCCTCTCCTCGATAGCAATGGGCGGCGTGAAGGGATCCGAACTTCTCTTTTCAATCGGCAAGCTGGTTTTCTTCCTCATAATCTGGTTTGTGGTAGGAGTGTACATGCTTCCAACGCTTATTACGAAACTGCGCGGACAGCTCAACGACGAGACAATCCTGGTGGTGTCTATGGCCCTCTGCTTCACGATGGCCGTGTTCAGCGTGATCTGCGGATTCTCGCTTGAGCTCGGAGCATTCGTGATGGGCTCCATCCTGGCAGGCACTGTCCTGGCCGAACGGATCGACCGGCTTATCACGCCGGTGAAAAACCTCTTCGGATCGGTATTCTTCATCTCGGTAGGAATGATGGTGGACCCGCACGTGATCGCCACGTACTGGTGGCAGATCCTGCTGCTTGCGGCGGTGGTGATCGCAGGCATGATTTTCTTCGGCACACTGGGTATGCTCGTGACTGGGCAGAATCTGCGCGTGGCCATGGAGAGCGGCTTCACGCTGACGCAGATCGGCGAATTCTCGTTCATCATCGCTTCGCTCGGCATGGGACTCGGAGTGCTCGACTCGCGCATCTACCCGATCATCGTGGCCGTGTCGGTGCTCACCATCTTCACCACTCCCTATTTCATCAAGATGGCCGACGGAGCGTACTGCATCGTGGAGCGCCATCTCCCCGCAAGTCTCCGCTTTCTCATAGACCGGTATTCGGGGCAGAGCTACGACACCAGCGAAACCCGCCGTCTATGGCGTGCCATTCTCTCGAGATATATATGGAGAATCCTGCTCTATTCGGTTATCCTGCTGGCGGAGATCCTGCTTTCGCAGACTTTCCTCTTCCCTCCGGCCGAGAAGCATTTCGGGGCATGGGGACATCTCGGGGTGACCGTGATAACCGTACTGGCGATGCTTCCATTCCTGATGGCGTTATGTTTCAGCAGCACCAAGGAGTCGGAAAAGGTACAACTGCACCGGTCGGCGGCATTCTATGAGGTGCCGCTGCTGGCCATGAAGATCATCCGCTATCTTGTGGCGCTTTTCTTCATCGTATATTTCACTACAGTAGCGTATTCATCCATTGCGGGATGGCTTGTGGGGGTGGGCTGTTTCATCCTGGTGCTGGTGTTCGCCTCCACCAGACTGATGAAACACTACAGCCGTATAGAGCGGAAGTTCATCGACAATCTCAACATGCGCGAGAACGAGCGCCTCGGTAAAAACAATAATGTTGTCGACGACCTCCATCAGGCGTTTATAGAGGTTGATCTCTCATCCCCCTTCGTAGGAGACAGACTCAAGGACTCGGGACTGCGCCGCGACTATGGAGTCAGCGTGACCAGCATCCAGAGGGGAGATGACTATATGCCGCTGCCGTCAAAAGACGCCCGCATCTTTCCGGGCGACGTGCTCGGAGTTCTCGGCAACGACGAGCAACTCCTGCGTCTCAACAAGGATCTCGAGGAGGCCAGGGAACATCACGCACGCTTCCAGGCACCGTCGCAGAAACCGGTGGAACTCTCAAGCATAGTTCTGTCAGAGACAAGTCCCATAGTCGGCATGCCGCTCGGCAATACCGACATCCTCCACGATTATTCATCAATGATTGTCAAGGTGCTCCGCGGCGAGGAATACCTCTCCCCCATCCCGTCGATGGTTCTCGAGCCGGGGGATGTGGCGTGGGTTGTGGGCGACCCGGAATATCTTCAGAAGATGAAATAATCTCCAGGACCGTGGCTTCCATTATTGTCAATCATTATTAATCTTAGTCTGACTATTAAACCAAATATTTGATATTATGAATTTTACAAAATTTGCAGCCGGTGGCGTGCTATTGCTGGCGGCCGCTTCCTGCGGCCAGGGCGGCCACAATTCCGCCGCCGACACCGATTCGGCGTTCATCGACTCCGCAACGGCCCGCGAGGAGGCTATCCTCGACTCGGCCGCTTCCCTGACTCTTACAGCCGACAGCATCGGCTGCATCCGCATCGGGATGGCTGTCGACAGGATTCCCCGGACTGTGGCCGGTTTCTACGCCTCAACCACTCTCGACAGCACTCCTGACGCACAGACCATCTCTTTCAACGATCCACAGGGAGATCCGCTCTTCACGGCATACGATTTCATGGAGGGAAAAGTCGATGTGATTGCTCTCAACGGCACACGCTACGGCGTGGCCACTCCCGGTGGAGAGCTCCGTATCGGCGATGAGTTCTCAAAAGTGCTCGCCCTTCCGGGAGTGAGATCGGAATGGCAGGGACTGGATGACAACGGAGTATGGTGGTGGACATGGCAGGGCCTCTGGTTCGGTCCCGACGAGGCGGGGATGTCGGAAAGCCTCTCGGAGAAAATGTGCGATCCCAAACGACCTCCCATGGCCTCTGACTTCTCAGGCGTAAAGACCGGATACATCGGCACCGGAACACCCTACTGAGATTTCTGAATCAGATCATCAGAACTGGCGGGGGTATATCACCATCAGGTTGCTGCTGGCGAAATGCCTCTGCAGGAAGCCAGGAAGAGCCGACAGCTCGGAACCGGCCGAAATGGAACCCTTGCGGGCCCCGATCACCACAAGAAGGTCATCGGCCTCTATCTGACCTGAAAGCAGAATGAAATCGTCGAAGGCATAGACAGGTTCGTAGGCTCGGTCTACCTCCACCTTGTCTTCGGCGATTACCGTCTCTATGAATTCCCTGGAGGAGGGATGACACACGAAAATCACTTTCGCCTCGATGTTGGCTCCGAGCATGGCCACTCTCGACACCCAGAGATGGAATCCGGTCTCGTATTCCGCCTTGCGCGGAACCACAACATATATGGCGGTGACCGTCTCCACCGGGATGAAACATCTCGACATCAGCACCATCTTGTGACATGAGTCGATAAGCTGCTCGGCCATGCTGCCATAAAATGTGTCGACGATGTTCGACTTTCGGTGGAATCCAAGCATTATCTCTGTGGCATCCTGCTCTTTGGCTACATTTTTGATTCCGGACACGGCACTGATATCGTAGCGTTCCACTCCCTGCACCTCCACTTCCACATCCTCGCCTGAGGCTACAGCAGCCTCGAGCGCCTCGCGTCCGGCCACGACCGCCTCGCGGTCATCGTTGGTCCGCACGAAGAGCGCCGTGACAGGATTCTGATTCCGGGCGCTCCGCATAGCCAGGGCCATACGCATGAGACCGCCGGAAGTGACGGGATTGAACACGGACACTACCTGACGGGCAAATTCATGTTTGCCGAGGTCGTCACGGTCAAGACTTGACTCTGTGAGCCGCATCCGTATTCTGAGGGCCGCCCGCTCGGTCACAAACGAGGCCACAACGCAGCAGAATAGTATCATTACAACAGCTCCGTTCATCAGGTCTTCGTCGACTATGCCATGATTGTATCCGAGCATCACTGCGGCGATTGTGGCGGCAGCCTTGCCGCTTGTCAGACCGAACATGAGCCTGCGGTCGTCGCGGCAGAGGCCGAACGTTTTCTGCGCGGCAAGTGCGGCAAACCATTTCGAGGCAAGCGCGGCCCCGGTCATTGCCAGCGCTATCGAGGCGACTCCCCAGCCATGGAACAGCATCCCGACATTGATCAGCATTCCCACCCCTATCAGGAAATACGGCACGAAAATCGAGTCACCGACAAACCGGATGTTCTTCATCAGCGGCGAGCGGGATGGAATCATACGGTTGAGAACCAGTCCGGCGTAGAATGCCCCGAGGATGGCCTCAAGGCCAATGAGATGAGCCGCCAGCGAAGCCACGAAGACCAGGGCGAGTATGAATATAAATTGAGTTACGGGATCCGCGTTGTTGCGGAAGAAGCGCCGGGTGAGCCATGGAAACAGAGTCCCGACGGCCGCCATGAAGAGTCCCAGCAGAACAATCAGCCTGATGAGCGACCAGATACCCACACTGCCGCTGCGACTGATGTCGACCACGGCGGCAAGACAGAGCAGGGCGAGCATCACGGCCACGATGGTACCGCTGACTGCGATCACGGCCGCCCGCGTGTTCTGAAGCCCGAACTTGCTGACAACGGGATAAGACACCAGCGTGTGGGAGGCGAACATCGAGGCAATCAGCAACGATGTGGCCCAGCCGTATCCAAAAGCATAATGAGCGCCGAAAAGCCCTGCGACAAAGGGTAACAGAAATGATATCAGTCCGAAAATCACACCGCTGCGTCCTTCCTTCTTAAGGTGGAACATGTCGATGTCGACCGCCGCGATAAACATGATGTAGAGAATCCCGACATCGCCGAAAATCCGGAAACTGTCATCGCGCTCGAGGATGTTGAATCCGTACGGTCCGGCCGCTATTCCGGCAAGGATAAGTCCGGCTATCGGCGGTATCCGAAGCCGCCTGAACAGCACGGGACCGAGCAGGATTATCACAAGAACCGTGAGAAATATGGCTACCGGATGGGAGAGCGGGAACATGGCGGACTGATTTTATTTACGGTGGTAATATCGACGGGGTCAGCTCCCGAACCGGAACAGACGGGCGGCAGATTCGTCGGTCACCCGCTCCACGTCGCCGGGAGAGATGGAAAGGACTTCGGCTATCCTGTCGCGGATATAGGGAATATAGGCGCTTTCGTTGCGTCCTCCTCTCTTGGGTACGGGCGCGAGCCAGGGAGCGTCGGTCTCAAGCAGAATGCGGCCTATTCCTATGGATGGAAGCGCTTCGCGGAGCAAGGGGGCGTTCTTGAAAGTGACCACTCCATTAATGCCGAACCAGGGGTCACACACCTCGCGGATGCGCCGCACGTCGGCTTCCGAACCCGTGAAACTGTGGAAAACGAGCGGTGGCAGCGTTCCTTCCTCCCGGAATCTCCGCAGGATGTCGAGCGTGTCGTCGAGTCCCTCGCGGCAATGGATTATCACCGGAAGCGAGAATTCCCGCGCCCAGCCGAGCTGCCGGGCGAAAGCCTCGCGCTGTTCCTCCCGTCGGCTCCTGTCCCAATACATGTCAATGCCCACCTCCCCTATCGCAGCAAAACATCCGGGAGTGTCTCGGAGAGTGTGCTCGAGCTTGTCGAGAACCTCCCTATAATCCTCTTTCACTTCCGTGGGATGGAGTCCTATGCCCAGCCGGACATTTTCAGGATATCGGGCGGCCAGCGCCGACATCGGATCAAGCGAGGCCATGTCGACACACGGGAATACCATGCGCGTAACACCGGCATCCATGGCGCGGAGCACCGGATCCGGAATCTCACCGTCGAAGTCGGACATGTATATGTGGGTGTGGGTATCGGTCATTATCGTCGTCTTCCTGTTAGTTTCTCCACAAGACGGCGGAACGGCTCACGGTCGGAGTCGGACAGCGATGTGGCCTTGAGTGCGGAGATAGCCCTGGCGGAGTAGCGCGCCACGGCCTCGCGGCATATCCCGGAGAGATTCATCTTCTCGTAGATTCTGGTCACGGTCTTGACCTTGACGGGACCTGCGGGCAGTTTCATGGCCTCGGCAAGCGCCTCCGAGCCGGGAGTGCCGGCCGAAAGCCCCATGAGGAGAAGATAGCTCTTCTTGCCATTGTTGATATCACCCCCTATCGGCTTGCCGAAGGAAGTGGCGTCGCCGAACACATCGAGCCAGTCATCCTGGATCTGGAACGCGATTCCGAGCATCATTCCGTATTCCGCCATTTTTTCAGCATCTTCGGCGGATGCCCCTCCGATAAGTGCGCCAATCCTGGCGGAAGCGGCAAGAAGCGCTCCGGTCTTGAATGAAATCATGCGGATGTAGTCATCGATGGAGACGGAGTCACTCTTCTCGAAGTCCATGTCAAGGCGCTGTCCCTCGTATACACGGAGCGCCATCGTGTTGAAGGCGTCGAGCACGGGGCGCAGTATCGTGTCGGGAACGTCGGAGACCATCCGGGTAGAAAGCGTAAGCATGGTGTCGCCGGAGAGAATCGCAGTATTGACATCCCACCGCGCATGGACAGCGGGACGTCCGCGCCTGGTGTCGCTGTTGTCCATCACGTCATCATGAAGGAGCGTGAAATTGTGGAACATCTCCATGCCGGCGGCAGGACGCAGCGCAGCCTCGCAACAGCCACCGAAAGCGTCGGCCGCCATCATGAGCAAAGAGGGACGCAACCTCTTGCCTCCGGCCGTCATGCCGTAAGCCACAGGGCCGTAGAGGCCCTCAAGATCGCCGGAAGGATATGTCATGTCGCGCAGATATTTCTCTATCTCTGCGCTATAATCGGAAAAAGATGATTTCATGTCAGTTGTAATTGATGAATCTGTTGTAGATATCGCGCGGAACATCCACTCCCCGGTCGACATTAAGGACTGTCTTGAAGCCAACGATAAACCTGCGGTAGGTGGCGGAATCGGCTCCGCATGCCTTGCGGAATTCAGCAAGCTCGCGCTCCACGTCGTCGGCGCTCTTGCGCTGGTCGCGGATGCTGGTCATATATTCCAGGCCGAGCCTGTAGCCGAGTCCCTGCGGATCCTCAGTGCCGGCCTGAGCGTACACCCTCATCTTGTCGGCAAGGGGGAGCGACTCCACATGACTGTCGTAGGCGACACTGAATTTATCAAGATCTTCGCCCTCCAGATGCTCGAAGGCGTAATTGGTGGCTATGGCAAGCGTGTCGATACGGGCATTCCTGACTTTGCCGATAGAGGCATCTATTAAGAACCGGGCAAGAGAATCGGACGACACATGTTCCATCATCCACGCAACCCGGGCGGTGTCTCCCATTGCAGCGAATCCAGGCGGAAACGCTCCTTCCTTCTCTTTCTTGCCTCCGCAAGAGGCAAGGAGCAGCAATACTGCTCCCACTGTAATAATGTTAATCTTCATTGAGTCTTCAACTGGTTTGAATGCCACTCAGTCCCTGAGTCCCGCACCGGCCAAACTGTCAACGGAAAGTCCTGAGCTACAACACCATCCGCACGACCTAAACGGCCACATCGGATTGCTGGAACAAAATTAATCTTTTTTTACCACATACACAACCATTCGCTGTAAAATTAGTCAGCAGACCGTTTTAGGCAATTTATTTGCCATTCTTACATTTAACAGTAAAAGCCGCCGGCAATGCCGGCGGCTTTCTTTTATGACCGTGATAACGCGCACTTGCGCGCCACGGGGAATTATTTGCGGATTACAACCTTCTTGCCATCGATGATGTAGAGACCTGCGGGAAGCTGGTCGATCGCGCCGTTCACGCGGAGACCGTCAATCGTGTGGATCTCAAGGTTACCATCGACAAACACGCCGTCGATACCGACAAAGCCGTCGGCTCCGTCAAACTCGAACAACCCTTCAGCAATATTTTCGCCATTTTCGTCATAGAGCACGAAGTTTACCTCATAGTAATGCTCGGAATCGAACACCATCGCTTTTCCTTCGTTGATCCACTGGATCGCGCCCTCGGCATTCTTGGAAGTGGTCTCGACATTCAGAAGGGTCTGACCCGCCATGTCGCTGTCAAGCAGATATGCGGAAAGCGTAAGCTTCATCTTGGCAACGCGCGCGTTGTCGTCGGTCACTATGGTTATTCCTTCGCCGGTGGCAAATCCGTTCACCTTATCGCCGGATGCAGGTATGTGGCTTGTCACATTGACATTCTGTGCAGTCTTGCTGATCGTCCAGTCGTAAATCAGTTCGCTGCTGAAGCTGCCGGCTTCCTTGTCAGCATCATGAGCGGCATCCCAGAATGTACCCTTGGGAATCACTATATGGTAAGCGGCGCTGACAGAGGCTGCCTTGTCAAAAACGAGCGATACCTCGGTGTCCGATACGCGGGTGATCGTGGCTGTAGTGTAGGAACTCCATGAAATGGACTGCATATCGGTCATGTAGCTGACCTTAACAGTTTCGCCCTCGGTGAAGAAGCACTTGGAATCGAATGTCAGATTTACCTTGTCGAAGGGTTCTGTTATCATGTTGGGTGTCGGGGTCACACCACTCGGATTGAATGTGGTGTTCTCCACCGGACCGGTCTCGCCATTGACATTGAACGTGATGCTCACCGCTTCGTTCGCACGTCCTTTCTCAGGATCGGCTATCCATGCCTCGGTGCCGAGAACTCCCTGAGGGATAGTCAGGGTGTATTCGCCGGCATACTTGGGATTGGATGAGAAGCGCGCGATCATATATGTGACAGTCTCATTGCCCATGTTGAAAACGATGGGGGCTGTATGATTATAGCCGGGGCCTTTGATTGTGGCCATCGCATTTTCCGTGGCCTGGAGCTTACCGCAGTTGAAAACAAGCTGAAGTCCCTGCGATATGTCACGCATTTCAGGATCGAAACCTTCGAGCTTGGGCTGGGTGCCTGTGAGCTGGATGTCGTATTTCACATTGTCCTTTTCGGGGTCTTCGGGCTGACCGTTGCCGTTTAAGGTAAAGGTATAATCCAGAGCGCCGTTCTTGGTGAACGTGTCATCCTCCCAGATATAACGGAATTTGTCTTTGAGCAGCTCCACCTTCCATTCTCCCGCCAGTTCGCGGTTGAATTTGAAGTTCGCATTGTCAAGCTTGAATACGATATCCATGGAACCATCGACAAGATTCTCGCTTGTAATCTGCTGTGTGGTACCGGCAGGGTCCGTCATCTTGATGGTGGGCTTGTTGATGCTGTTTTTAGTGATGCTCTTGGGACCTTCAACCTTTATTGTAAGGGTTGTCGGGAAAGCATCCAGCACCGCGCCAGCTCCTGGATCGAAGGTCAGCTGCGCGCCGTTGTCCTCCATGGTCGAAGTCGTCGGAGGAGTTGCGGCTCCAAGCTTGAATGTGTACTCGAACTCCACGTTCTTCGTGTTTTTTGAAGCGTCGGCTTCATCCCAGACATACTGGATTCCGCCTGCATTCAACTTCACTTTCCATTCGCCCTCCAGAGTCGCATCGACTTTGGATATAAGATTGGGAGTAAGATCGACACTCATCTCCATCGTGCCGCTCACCACTTTGGGAGTAATGCGCACTGAAGCGTTATTGGGGTCTGTCAATGTCACTGTAGCTCCAAGAGTAGACTTTATTTTCTGAGGTCCGGAAACGGAAATTGTGTATTTGGCAGGAATCTCCGTGATTACATCCCCGGGGCCGGGCGAGAACGTAAGCTGTGCACCGTTGTTATCGACCGGTTGCGCGGCGAATGCGCTGACGGCAAGGGCCGCCATGGCCGCAAATGATAGAATTTTTTTCATATTAAACAGTTTAGTTGATATAATATATGGTTTCCTCGTTTCTACTTTTGTTATTAAATAGTCTGTTCTTGATCTTCGGAGACAAATAAGATACCGGGATCCTCAATAAAGACATGGATGAATCTTTAACAAACGTCCTTTTACGGCTGCAAATATAGTGATTTTTCCGAACATTGCATATCTTTTCAATGTTTTTTTGAATTTTTGGCGTTTTTTTCGAATTTTCCCCGCATATTTCCTCCGTTCGGCTCACTCAACGACCTCAGGCCACGCATGTTTCGGGTAGCGGCGACGAAGTTCTTTGCGGATTTCAAAATAGGTGGTGCGCCAGAATCCCTCCATATCCTGCGTCAGCTGCACCGGCTTGAAGCCGGGTGACAGCAGTTCCATCAGCACCGGACGCCTTCCGTCGTCGAGACGAGGCGTCTCCCTGAGCCCGAAGCAGTCCTGAAGACGGGCCCTGACTACCGGCGCATCCGCCCCCCTGCGGTAATCGATGCGCGCGTTGCGACCGCCCGGCAGCCGCAGGTGAGAGGGAGCCAGACGCTCAACAGTCTGCTGGTTCTCATATCCCAATATCCCCCATATCACGGCACACATATCAATCTTGCGCAGCTCCTGGACAGCCGAGGCTCTCCCTATGTACATCGGAAGCCAGTCGCCGGCAGTGGCAAGCAATGTTCCGGTATCCACGGAAGGCAATGCAAGTTCAGGATGCCAGTCCGCTACCGTCGCGACACGGATCTGAAGCTTCTGCACATCATCGTTGAAATCGAACATCGTCAGTCCATATTTCGGCGCGGCACTGCATACAGCCTGCGTGACGGCTTCCGTCCGGCCGACATCGAGCTGACGGGATTCGATTACCAGAGTCCCCACGCGCAATTCCTTTCGCGCGGACACACGACCGGCCCGGCTGTCCCAATCCACGTTTTCCACCCACTGTCCCTTTGCCGAGACCGAGTCCCTGTCGACAGGCGCGGCAATAAATACCCGTTTCGAGGCCGAGGCCACCGCCAGAAACTCGTGTCGGGACAATGGATCGTCAGCACTTACAGTCACGTATTCTCCTCCGGCCATACGGTAGCGGCCATGCTCCGCCCGCATCGCCAGACGCTCGGGATAAGCTGTCGCTATAAGCCGCCCGGCGTTATTGCGGTCGCAGGGAGCGTTATCCTCAAGGCAACGCACAATCCGCCGGTATTGCGCCGCGATATCGGCGATGCGCCGCCAACGACCCGACATATTGCCGCGACGCAGCCGGCGGAGCATGTCTATACGAGTGCATATATCGGCATCGTCCGGATCATTGACCGGATCTTTTTCCTCGAGGATCGCCGCGATGTCGCATCCAAGTGCGGCATCATGCGCGGAGGACGCATCGGAGAGCATGCGCGCCATACGCGGATGACACGGAAGCGATGACAGCTGTTTACCCATCTGAGTGATGCGGCCAGCGGAGTCGACTGCTCCAAGACCGCAAAGCAACGAACCGGCCTGTGCCCAGTGACCGGCCGGAGGCGGCGTGATCCACGGCAATCTCTGCGGGTCGCTCTCACCCCATGCCGCTATGCCGAGCCGCGTGGGGGCAAGATCGGCCGACATGATTTCCGGTTCACGGCACTCGCGCATACGGTGCTCCGCCGCCCGCGACCATAACCGGTAGCATACTCCGGGACCGAGACGTCCGGCGCGGCCCGAGCGCTGCGCCGCCATATCGAGCGACACCGGCACCGTCACAAGACGGCTGAGTCCGCTCGACGGATCGAAACGCATAGCTCGGTACAGACCGGAGTCGACCACACAACTCACCCCCTCGATGGTAAGCGATGTCTCCGCCACGGGCGTGGCGAGCACCACGCGCCGCCGGCCTCCGGAAGCGGGCGTCATGGCCTTGCGCTGCTGTTCGGGAGACAACATGCCGTAGAGGGGTGCGATCTCCGTGTCGGGCAACGATCCTCCCAACAGTTCCGCACAGCGGGCTATCTCCCCCTGCCCCGGCAGGAAGGCGAGGATGTCGCCCTGCTGTTCGCGGTGGGCGCGGCATACGGCCCTCGCTGTTACTGCGGCACAGTCCCTGGGATCGAAATCATCTCCGTAGACAATCCCGACGTCATGCATACGGCCCGGACTGTCAATATGCGGGGCGCCGATACGCCGGCAGAGGTCCGTGGCGTCGATGGTGGCCGACATGACGACTATGCGCAGATCGGGACGTATCACGTCCTGGGCCTCCATTGTAAGCGCGAGGGCTGTGTCCGAGGCGAGACTCCGCTCATGAAACTCGTCGAAGATAACCGCCGCCACGCCGTCGAGTGTCGGATCGGAAACAAGCAGCCGTTCCAGTATTCCCTCGGTTATGACCTCTACACGCGTCCGCGACGACACACGCGTCTCGAAACGGACCCGGAATCCCACAGTCTGTCCGCATGTCTCCCCGAGCATAGAGGCCATGCGTTCCGCCACCTGCCGGGCGGCAAGCCGTCTCGGTTCAAGCATCAGGATCCTGCCTTCGCCAATGCCCTCGAGCATCGAAAGAGGCAACAGTGTGGACTTGCCGGCGCCCGGCGGCGCGGTGACCACCAGACGCGGGTTCGCCAGCAGCGACTCATTTACCTGCCCGGCAACCGAAGACACCGGCAACCAGTCATACTTTTCACAGATTTCCATCCAGACCCATTATATTTCCGGACTGGAATACAGCCCGTTAATAAATATCTTTTTTGCAAAAATACTAAATCAGCCGCAATTATGCAAATCGCATAATGCAGATTACATAATGCGATTTGCATAATTTTTCCTCTATTCTTCATCGAGACGCAACAGTTGCCGGAAACATCTTACGGTCTCGGGATCGCCTGAGTATTTCCCCCTGTCTTCACTCAGCTTGCAGGTCTTGCAATAGAACGGCCAGGATTCCGTGATTTTCGCCGCGACCAGTTTTATGACAATGTTCATAGGCTTTATGCCGGGGAAATCGTTGGTGAAATGCGTTCCGATACCGAACGAGGGAAGACATTTGCCGGAGGCATAGCGCTGGATGCCAATTGCCGAATCGACATCGAGTCCATTGCTGAATATCACCTGTTTGCCTCTTGGATCAATGTTCAACGACCGATACTTGCCGACAATCAGGTCGAGTTCCTTGTAATTGTCGCCACTGTCTACCCTCAAACCCTTGAACATATTGGCATAGTCTTCCGAAAAATTGAGACTGAATATCCTCCAGCCATACGTGTCATACAGGAATGTCCCGAGAGCTCCGCGATAAGTTCGGGCCCATGTCTTCATGGCAAGATTATTTGCCATCTGCGGGCCGTACATTCCTCCCAGAGCACATATCAGTTCATGTGCCATTGTCCCGACCGGAACCAGATCATATTTCATGGCGAAATATACATTGCTCGTGCCTATGAACCGCCCGGGATATGAACCGCAGTCCTGAAAATCCTTCATGGCTTTTATCACAGTGTCCTGGGCCTTGAAGGAGGCTCTGCGGCGTGTCCCGAAATCGCTGTACACACATCCCGCCTCCAGCATCCTGCGGGCTTTCTCACGCGATATGTCATAATATCGCCCATAGTCCAGCCCGGAATCACCTCCTGTCATTATATAATACAGTTCGGAGATGATGGCAAGCACTTTGACCTCAAGCAGTATTGTATTGCTCCAGCACCCTTCGAATTCCACACTCAGGTGCCCCTCCCCGTCCTGACTCACGCGGACCCACCGGCCGTCATATCGGAATCCTTTTAGAAAACTGTAGAACCACGCAGGGATATAACGGCAGCGACGTCGCATGAACGCTATCTCCTCTTCTGTGATCACTACATTCTCAAGAAGCTTGATCTGACGGCGCAGCTCCCCTGCAAAACCGGGAGGATATATAGTGTTGTTGCGGTCACTGAAACGATATTTTACCTGGGCACGTGGATAATTTTCAATGACGGCACAACACATCGTGAATTTATAGAGGTCATCATCGGTGAACCTGGTTATAATCTGTCGCATAAAATCCTTGTTTAGATAATAACTTAACAAATTGATAACGCAGCAGACAAACTAATGGTTCCTGTCCATATTATGGATTCAATCTTGAATTCCTCCCTAAAAGACATGAACGAGGACAATCTCAACAATACATACCGAATTACGGATTGTCCCGGTTAAGAGGCCTGTAATTATTTCTGAGTACGGTTGTCTTTTTTAAGATAAACCATATCTCGCAATGTCACTCCCTCCTCTATGATCGGAGCAGGATAATTATCAGTAAAGAAGTCGGGGATGCTGTGGGAATAGGAATAACCGCAAGACTTATAGAACCGAAGAGTGGAAGGTGTTTCTCCTGTCCCCAGAATGATTATGTTATCGGGATGCTGACGCTCGACATGTTTAAGCATCCTGCCTCCATAGCCCTGACATCTGTATCCGGCAACGACGGCAAGATTCTTGATTTCGACAGTGTCAGGGTCAAGTCTGACGACTACGCAAACTGCCATTGGCTCATCGTTAAGGAAACCGACATAAAGAATGCCGCTGTCAATGTATCGGTCAATCATTGATTCCGATTCGTCGCCTGTCAGAAGCAGAGGAAGATATTGTTTCCTGTTATTATTGACCTTGACAATTACGAAATTATCCTTGGGTTCCATAAAGTTACTACAAAAAGAGGTATCCGGAAAAGTGTATGAACCCCGGTTCGTATTTATTAACGGCAGTCCGACTCATTTTTGCCATTTGAACATGGCTTTGACACGTGTCACACCTGCAGTTCCCAGAATGAGAAGAGCTGTATACTGGAATGTTTTGGCAAGTCCGAAAAACACCGTCCATAACACACCTTTAACTGTTGCCGACATGGGAAGAAGCATCTGGGCAAACGAAACTATATAGCAGATCACACATAGCGCCGCCACTATTATGCCCGTACGGAACGACAGCTTGCCGAGCCATTGCCTTAATCGAATAAACATCTGTGACATGATATACTGCAAATATAGCGATTCTTTCTGACATATAAACGCTCTGACCCTGAAAATCGCCGGAAATATACAAGAAACTATGGGTTGCCTGATGAATCCGCTGTGGAAATGATTGATTTTGCTACTGTCAAACTCTTGATAAATCATATCTAAGGTTTAACACCTGTAAAAAGTAAACATATTCTAAGACAGATAAAAGCGGCTATGATTTTTCGTCCCTCATCATACTTCAAATACAACTAAAATCCAACATGGCAAAGCATTAATCCAATTAAATTCCCCATTTTCAGAGAGGCAAAAAACGGCCTCTAAACGCCCTGCAACACACTGATAACAACCCGATTTAATGTGTTACAATCATTTGTACATTTCGTTTGCGCGCCCATAATTATACACTAAAAAACTTTTTGGTAAACTTTTTTTTCTTAAATTTGCGATTGACAACCAATGATGAAATAAAAGCGGCCAATTAAGACCTCAGCTCGATAAGTGGAAAACCCAGTCGCGGATGACCCCTGCGGCCAAGATTGATCTGACCCCTGAAAATAATTTGTTATTGACCCCTGA
>ERZ777305.738-NODE-738-length-49868-cov-8.516612_pt1 | contig 49868 bp, 48 predicted proteins | sample MGYA00374965_ERZ777305 | MGnify/ENA primary metagenome ERZ777305 (study PRJEB29328, sample SAMD00013331) | mouse gut metagenome | study: EMG produced TPA metagenomics assembly of the Metagenome analysis of fecal microbiota from mouse which was promoted...
AGACCTCACTACAAGCCAAAATTAGATATCTTCAAATTTTTGTCATGTACTTAGTAATTTTTGTTAACAACTATCCAACCATTACGGTTTAGAAAACATAAATCTTATCTTTTTTGGAGTGAATAATCGCGATAATTGTCGCAACGGCTTCGAATATAGGCTGCAATTTTAGTTAACGGATACTTATCCATGATAGCTTTTAAGTTCATCATATCAAACTGTGCTTTGGCAGCAAGCTCAGGAACGGTATATTCAGAGAGTGCCTCAGACATCAGTTTATCCACTCGACGATAGGCTCTTTGCGCATAAGTATTCCTGATGAAACCTTCTCTGCATGAAGATGGATACATTTTCCAGTCTTGCCAGTTTTCACACTCATTGTCACCAAGCAGATATTCATAGTCGGTTAAATACCAACATCTACCGAATGAATTTCTCAAACCTATTGCAAATAGGATTTTGGCATCGGCTTTACGGTTAGACTCAGCATCTGATTGAATCATATTTTCAAGTCGAAGCATCTCTTGGGCAAAGTGCAACTTATAATCGTTTGAATCGGCGATAAAATGTTTTTTGTCAACTTGATAACAGAATGGGTCTAGTTTGAAGTAACCATCCTTTGCAATATTAGTCCGCTGTTGGTAGCCTTGCGACACTTTTGATAGCCATTCACTTGTCTTACTATAGTTCATCTCCCGCAGATATAATGTGCCGACAATATCGCAGATATAATCATTGTCAACATATCCTCTTTCATTCAGGAATCTCTCCAGCTCTGATGTCGGGGAAGTAATATGGAGAGCGTAGTAAGCCGCTACATCTGCCGAGGATGAGTTTATCAAGTCAAAAAACTGACTTGAATAGTCGAACGGATTTCTATCTGACCAGTTAATTCTAAATTCAGATATTGAAATATAATTGGTATAAGAATCCCGATCCTCCTGGTCATCATAGCCGTAATGATAAGCGCCATAGATTGGAGACAATTGGAGAATGCGGTTTGAGGCATAATTGGCAAGCTGAAGAGCCAACACAGGATTTCCAGCATTATCGATTCGCGGACATGCCTCGCATAAAAGAACACGTCGCGCCACATCCTGCCAAAAATAGAAAGGATAGTTCATCTTATTGTCGTATTGCCAATTATTTGCGGCGTCCAATTTGGCATCACGTGCCATACACTCATCGAGCCATTTAAGCTCCCGGAGCAGTTTGTTCTTATATTCTATTGTATTGTTTGCATAGTGAGCATCAAACAGAAACCGGAAAGCTCTGATTGACTCTTTTATAAAGGGAGTTGCTTCGCTACGTTCCGCTTGAGCTAAATAAGACGCAGATTTTGAAAAATTGTTGTCAAGGAAGTATAGATACGCCAAGGCGTAATTCCACATTCCTTTCTGATCACAATCGGTTGATGCTATGGCTTTATTGGCAAAGCGTTTAAGCTCATCATAGAAATTATTGTCTGTGACGGCTACCAACGAATCGCCAACCCATTTGGTGTCAAAATATACCGGATCATGAAAACCACGAGCTTCCCAATCGGCATAGTTAAATACAAACCTTTCACGGTTTCTGACATACTCCTGTAACTTTACGCTCAACAGGGGCGAGTTTGGGAAACGGCTGAATATATATTCCAATTCTCTTACTCTGCGGTCTGTATATCGAGATGTTGATAGTGTGTCGTCCCAGGCTTTGAGATTTATGAGAGAGCCTATGTCTTGGCAGCGTTCAAACAATTCAATGGCCTTATCGCGATTTCCGCCACGGGCGAAAGCACCGCCGGCGTAACTGGCAATCATGTCCGTCACTATATTCTGAGGCATAGAGCTGACTTTGCTTTCCCATAGGTTTCTGCACGCACCAAAATCTTTCTTTGCAAAATACAGACGTGCTAATTGAAGAGCATAGCGCGATGAGTGTCGGGTGCCACGATATTCTTCGCATTGATTCAACAGCGAATCAAGGTGCATATGCTCCTCGTCACCTTCATAGGCATAATACCAAGGGTCGTTCATATATTCGCGTATCTCCTCAATCTTTTTAGCCGTGAGAAGATACTCCAAATCCTCGCGATGTGTTGGTTTGGTAAGCCATTCAGAAAATTTATTGCCTGCCAGCTTGCCTTGAGGAAAATTTAAGATGTCGTTTATCCGAGCGTCATACACCACGTGCTCAATGTCTTTGAGAGGAATATCAGTAGATGTTATTTTCTGCCACAAAAGGCAATTCTCATATTTTTCGTAGTCTTGAAACCGGCATCCCTCCTGCCACTGTCGTTCCAGATCAGGTGTGCAACTGCGGAATACACGGATACTGGCCGGATTCTCCGGATAGTATGGTCCACAAGCAACTGTAGGTAGTGTGGCAGTAATAAGCATCACACTAATTGCGAGAATATATTTTATTGATTTCATTGTCGGAATAATGTTTGAATTGTGTTTCGTCAAGATGATAGAGGATATTTATATGAGGTTTGTTTTTTAGCTGTTGGTCAATCATTGATTTGACCTCGAGGATTTCAGAGGTGGAAGGACGTTCCACTTTAACTCGGTAGCCCTCATAAATTCTATCCCATTTTTCGTTACTTGAATCAAAATTTACTTCTGCTGTCGCTTCGTACATATTTTTGCCAATCTTCTTCAATGCCGGGAAAGAGGAAAAATCAGTGCGTTTCATCAAGCGGTCAAATATATATTTATCTTCTCCAAGATAATAAACCACACTCCATCCGTAGGTTGGATAAGCCACATCGAGAGGTAACTCATAGTTTGCCAATCTATTGTCTCGTAGATAAGGCTCAATGTCTTTCCGTGAGAAAATGGAATTATCAGTTGTCATCTCCATCAAATTTCCTGTATTATAGACCATCAATACCCCCTTGTCGACAGGCGGTGGGGACTGCGTCAGTTGATGAAGTCGTATTGTGCTACTGAGCGTTTGCGTGGAATCCATATATGCCCCCATTTCTTCGCAAAGGGTGAAAAACGGCTTGCGTGTTCCCTTGGTCCAGTCACAATCAAGCTGAATCTCCTTGAATGGAATGTTGTTCTGACGACACATGGCATTGACTCGCTTGTAAATTTTCTCAGCATAGAAGTCCTCTTTTAGCTGCATTTGCTCCATAGCTGAAGTTGTGATGTAAACAGTGGGAACGATTTCAACACTTTCGGGAATTGAATCTATAAACTTTATGGTTCCATCCGGCGTCACTTCGTCGCCCTTCCCCGGTTGCCAGTGGCTGTCAACATCGAAAAAACGAACATAGATTTTGCCGATTGCGTGCTCCTTAAGGAATTTTCGTTCGGTTTCATTGAGTGTGAAAGTAGTTCGCCAATAGTAAATGCTGTTACCTCCGGTGCCCGATGAGGAGTCCGAAGAACACCGGCAGCCTGTCAGGAGAGTCAAGATGCAGATGATGAATGTTGTAATAGTTGAAATCTTCATGACTATTTTTAGATTATGAAGCAAATTTCGCACAAACAAAACGCCCGACAAAGTATTTTGCCGGACGTTGTATGAAACCTTATTTTGTTGTATGAAATCGAACTTGGATGCTATCTCCAGACGATATAATTGGTGTTTGGACGCATATTCTTGAGTTGTCTCCCAAATTCGTTTTTCCTTCCTTCTGAGTCGATGGCAAAACCGTATCCTTTACCTCCTACAAGATATACGGCATTTGTGACACCTAAATCGACAAGACTCTGAGAGAAGTCATGGAAAGTCATTTCTTCTTGGCTCATAATCACTACCGTTTCTCCATTCAACTCAGCAAGAGCTTTACGAAGTGATTTACCTTTGGGTCTATTCTCAACAATCTGATTTGCTACTACAAGGGGATATTGTCTGAAGAAATAGCCGTCAGTTTCCAATGCTTGTTCAAGAAATGGGGTCGCATCTGCAACACCGATATTGATTTTACCTCCGATAATAGCACAGAACCCTGATTTTGCCTGTCCCTTGCTTAAAAGTTCTCCTTTATTGACGTATGCACCGACAATACCGCCATTATCACCTCTGACATCTGCGGCTTGAACTACGAATCTTACAGTGGAGTCATTCAGGACATCTGTGCCTATCTGCAAAGTCGGAGTCAGATTTGTAGGTTTGAACATTGTCAAGGGTATCTTGTTGACGAGTGTGTCTGAAATGGACACAAAGCCGTGAGCCATTGGCTCCGATTCTATTATAGTGTTCGGTATATTTTCTTCTATGTCTTCTTGATATTCAGTAATTTCAGTTGTGATTATATCCAATGAATCATCATTGGAGTTCTTGGGTATAATCATATAAACAATAGCCAGCACGGACAATAACATAGCTATTATTGAAACCGCAACAATCCATTTGCGCTTTCTTGTCGGCTTATTAGGCGCAGGATGATCGTTGTTGTTTCCAGAAGAGATTACACGTATCTCATCGTCTTTAATATCATGTGGTATCAAACTCATTTATCAGTCTCCTTTTCAATTAACTCCTTCAAGGATTTCAAAGCTTCGCGTGATGCAGACACATCGTGACGGAAAGTTCGGCAGTCCGACAAAGTAAGCTTTTGACGTGAAGGATTTATGAACGTTATAAATTCGCGGTTGATGATAAGACTTTTTCCGATGCGTATAAATCGGTTGTCGCCTTCTTCAACCACCTCGGAGATGCGTTTCTCAATCTGGCCGAGCTGAAGAGTAAGGACATAATCACTTCCGTCCGCCATCGTGATAGCGGAGTAATTGCCATCGGCTGTGATGAACACCACTGCATCGGCTTTTACTCGGATTAACTCCGTAGAAGTGAAGAATAATAGATCCTTTCTCATAATACAAAGTGCAAAATTACGACATTTCAGCGAATTGTGAGTCACGACACGCCTTTACTGTATGAAATGAGCCTTTTGCAGTTCCAATTTTATGCTATGATTATAAAACATGAGTCCTCATTGCAGACATTATCGCTTCATCGACTAATGTTGCTCCCTCAAATAACGATAAATTACTGTTTTACTTTCAGTACAACAAAATTGGAGGCGTAGGCAGCGGTTGGTCGTGAAGGTATTTTGGAGAGGATTCGTCAGCGTTGAGTCGATAGAAACAATAGTTCCAGCCCTGCCCCATGTCTGTATAGAGAGCCTCCTTCACTCCTTGCGAAAGGAGCGCATCTATGAAATTACCGAATGTTACTATGCCTTGACTTTCATAGAGAGCTAACTGTCCCTTTGAATCAAGACACAAGGCACGAAATACGTTCTTATTGCCTAATTTTCGAACTGTATTCATGGCTTTCCCGTTATGAATCATCATTTCCTGTGCGAAGCCCATGCCACCTTCTTTCGACGACTTTATCATTGCCGATTGATATTCATCAAAGAAGAAATTAGGACCTGAAGTTGGTGACCAAGTGAAAGCACCGGTGTTTCGCTTGCAACGATAACCTCTATATATTTTACCTCCCGAAACATGGTTCCCGGCTATATTGATGTGTCCTTTGCCTGATGTTGACCCGGTGAAGGCTCCTGCAAAAGCCAAAACGATAGAATCGTTGTCGGCTGAGGGTATCTCACCGCAAATCATATCCATAGTTAAGCGACTCATATCTGGCTTCAGGCAAATTAAATCTCCATATTCTGTTTGTATATGTGATTCTGACAAAAAATCCAATTTTGACTCAGTAAAATCACTGACCATTGACTCCTTGATGTCGGGTTGCATACCTCGGGCGATGTCTATGAAAAGTTTGACGCGGGCAAGGACCTCACGCCCACGATTACGCCACCATGATGTACGACGACCGGGAGTCTTAGCATTATATCCGATAGCATCAATGCCAAGATGTTTGGCTTGATACAAGGCTCTCTCATTATGGTATTTCTGCGATATTATTATAATTGAGTCTTGGCGATATACATCGCGCATCTTGGCTATGGAGTTCAAGGTGCGGGTACCGTCATAATCGAGAATTATGCGCACGGAATCAACGCCCTGTTGCATCAGCGAGTCGCGCATAGCCACCGGCTCATCATACCCATTCTCGGTATTTCGATAATCACCACCACTAACTACAAGCCACTCAACCTTTCCGGCATTGTATAGGTCGGCGGCGGCCTTTATGCGATGGTCAAAATAATAGTTCCTACGTCCATTCCAAGTCGAAATAGGCGACGTCCCAAGTACAAGCCCGACCTTTCGATGAGGCACATCCTCAACCGTTTCATAAAGTTTGTTCTTAGCGGCATGGTCAACCATTCGGTCACAAACTGCCATAATGATAGCTAGTACACCTACTATTGCTACAATGCAGATGATTGTTCGTTTAATCCATTTGGTCCTTTTCATCGTTAGCAAGACTCATGATAAATTATTTTCGTCACTAAATTTATAGCTTTCTTTATGTGACGCACTATAAGATTCGTAATCATTATCAGAAGGTATTGGGCCTGCATATTCATTTTCCTGCACAACATTTCCGACAACTTCTATACGCGAAGCCCAGCATAGAGCAGAAGGGAAATTACCCCCACCATGAGCCAAGCAAAAACCACTCCACTGTGGGGATATGTCTCTATCACTTTTATCCCATTGGTTGCCAAACATTATAAGTCCCCAAAATTTCCTATTGGCAGGATCTTCGGCAAGCACTATATCTCCGGTGTATATTCTTTCTCCTTTCCAGTCACGTAGTCCTGTATATACACCGGCTAATTTTACGACTTCTCCAGATGTTTCATTACGAACTCGGAATTGCCCTTCTTGAAAATAAAGGTCATTACTATATTTATAGAATAAGTGGCCATCCAATGCTTTCAATCGGCACTTAATCATGGGTATGTTACTTTGATGCTTAAGACCAGGGATGAGTTGTAACTCCGGCCCGACAATTGGTACTCCTGAGATTCTCATTATTTCTGCACAATCACGGCACACCGTAGAACATAACGTGTATTCTCCAATAGTTTTAACTCCATTCGATGAGCCGCATTTACAACAATGTGTACTAATATGATCCCATATTTGAGAATAATATTTCCATGAGGTCTCGTGGTCTCCTAATCTTGAAGAGACTTCGACACGAATTGAGTCAAAATAATGGTCGGTGTCACGGATGATAATATCACAATTATCTTTCATGATGATTTTTTCAAAGTCTATAAGCCATCCGTAAGTATATGGAAATTCTTTAACGATATTTTTGTTTATATCTATAAAATTCATCTTTATTTTCTTTTTAATATGTTATAACTTGCACAACTGAGAGTAAAGGACAACCAGAAAGAAATTAACGGTATTTTCTTAATTGCTGTTTTTTCCATTGGAGACAAAGCTTATGAAATTGTCTACTTTGTGTCGATGCTCTCTTTCTTTGTATAGGCTCTTAATGTAGTACTCCGGAATTGCATAATATCCGTATTTTGCGCCGAGGATTGCACATGAGATTGCTGCGTTGGTGTCGGCATCGCCACCTTCGTTTACCACCGCAAGAAGTCCGGATTCAAATGAGTCAGCGTGCCAGTAGCACCAAAGGGCTGCGGCAAGAGTTCGTAATGTATAGCCGATTGAATGAGCTTCATCCAAATCCAATTCCGCTACATTCTCACTTTTGTATGCTAAATCAATCCATTCCTCGAGACGGACATCGTATTTAGATCCCATGTTTTTGATCTCCTCATAAGAAAGCTGCTTGTCATTCCACACGATATTATGAATGATGGATGTCGCTATAACGCAAGAGCCAACACATCTTGGGTCATAATGTGTGAGTCTGCAAATATCTTCGGTTTGTTCAATGAAATTATTCTGAACCAATCCTACTACCGATGTTCTCATCAGCGCACCATTAGCAGCACTTTGTCTTCGAGACAACTCCCACCAAAGGCGCGAACATTCATCGTGCTTTTCAACATAATCACCCATAGCAAGGACCTTGAATGTATGGGCACCGATACCCATTGGCTCACCATCGGCCCAATCTTTGAAATTCTTAGCTACCTTATGAATATTGAATTGGTCACCCTCAAAGGCAGACAAAATGCAGAGCATCATATCAGTGTCATCAGTCCACGCTCCTTTGTGCCAGCGGCGACGATGGGCATCTTGAATGATGTCCTCGTATCGCGACAATCCATTTGGATAATGTTTCAGCACTTCATCCTTATTCAGGAACTCAGTGCCAAGTCCAAGAGCATCTCCAACGGCTTGCCCATAAAGACACCCAAGCATTTTATCCTTTATTGCATTCATGTTTGTATCACTAAAGAATCAATACTCCATAATCGTGGTTGAATTTCCTTCATTATCCGTTATGACCGTCATGCCCCCTCCCAGATCCATTGTATTGTATGAATTCCCATTGTTATCGGTTGTAATGGTCATTCCGCCCCCTAAATCCATAGTGTTATATGTATTACCATTATTATCAGTAGTAACACTCATTCCACCACCTAAATCCATTGTATTATACGTATTTCCATAGTTATCACTGGCAACTCGCATACCTCCCCCCAAGTCCATTGAGGTCATGCTATTGCCGTTAGTATCATAGATGGTGTACATCCCGCCTCCCATGTTCATAATGGTATATGTTAGACCAGAAGTAGTATGAACGAAATAAAGACCGGATTCCTCATCCAATTCAATATTCTCAACATCCTCGTTTAATTCATCTTCAAAATAGTAGCAGACATCATTATATTTTTCATCATCGAGACATATTTCAGTTTCGTCAACTTCTCCAGTTCCAATACTCTCTTCTTTTGCCTTGTTTGAACAAGATGTTAACAGTATAGATATGGCAATTGTAGCCATATAAAGCATGATATATTTTCTCATATTTTTTTCAAAGTTAGAAACAGATGCCGCTGTCATACTTATAGAACGTGAACTTGTCCTTTGCTACAACGCTTGCGGTTCCGTCAGCGTTAAACTTAATCCGAAAATGCTCTCTGATCAGACCTTCCCAATCGTTCCAATAAGAGCAATACACATCTGCATAACTCTTATCCGAGGCAAGCTCTACTTTCGGGAGTAAATTGTCATCCTTCAGTAAAATGGAAAAATCATAATTTTGAATAGGCTTAATCTTCGTTATATCATCAGGATTAAAAATGAAATCGCGGGCAATGTAACCACCATGCCAGAATACTGGCATGACTGTATGCGCCGTCAATACAAGATAGAGTTGAAATGCACCCATCGCTGTTTTATCTACAATAAGATGCTCTGGTATTAGTTTCTCTTCGGTTCCTGTCTCATTGTAAACGAAGAAATGACTTTCATCACCAATGGATTCTGTTTTTTCTGACGCTATGTAAGCCCCAAGTTTAAGACCATCTTTAAGCCGTATGCTTTTCGCCCGAAAAAATAGTTCTCCCTTATCTTTCATGTCTGTCGTTTTACAGATGCTATTAACTATAATGTCATGAATTGAGTCCCCGGCCCAGGAGAATATATTGAAGTTATCCAAAGATGAAATGAAGCTTCTCGCTTCATTGAAGATTTTTGAATACGATGAATATCGAGAATCGTTTTCAAGTTTAAGCAAATGAGACAAATACATTCTTGCACGGTCAATATCTTTCTCTATAGGATTGTTTGCCAAATCTTCTCCGAGGAAATACATTACAGCTAAGTTCCATAAGCAATGAGGAGAAGGAGACGCAGAGCCAGCCACATACTTTAACCATTCGGCTGCTTCTTTATATTGTCCCTCATTAGCCCAATAGACAGTAAAGACATTTATCATTGAATCGAGGTTGCCTTTTTCCGCTGCGTCTATAAAAATCTTGATGGCTTCCTCACTGGCTCCATTGTTAGCTGTTATAATACCTTGTATATTTTTTTCTTTTTCACAAGGATCATCGTTTTCAAAAGTATATTGCCCTTTAATTCGAGGGACGAAAGATTTTGATTGGGTTGATGAAATTATTGGAGCCTTTTGCTTTACTTTATGAGATGGATCAAGACGATACCGAGTGTCAGGCATTAACTCAACCAATCTTCCACAGTCAGGGCAGATGGTCAATTTACCGGAATATCCTACCGGGCCTAAATCCATGTAGAAATCATACCAATCGATGAGAGCAGAATCAGTGCCACAAGACGGACAGACCAAATGATTTTCTTGCGTGTCAGAGTCCCCGGTAATGTATTGAGATACAAAATCCAATGATAGCAGAGGTCTGTCTATATCATTATACATGCAACCATAGTCTTGAAGATGTGAAGGCGCAAAAGTTATATGGTCAATTTTCTCATTCTTGATGAAGAAGAAAATTACCATATTGTTATATCCTTTGATTTGCACAGATACAGAAGGTCGGCACTGATTCGGATTCCATGCCACATCGACCTTATACCACACTTTTTCATCATCGGCCTTCTTTTTCCAAGTTTTGAAGTACTCGATGATAGTTTTTGCTCCCGAAATTGTTTCGCGTTTATATAGAGTTAAATATGTCTTATCGGATAGTTTGTCTTGTATTGTAGAATAATCACCACTGACAAAAGCTCGTGCAAATGCTATCGCGATGGCTTTGTATTCTGACCTCGGCATATTAGGTTCAAAACCAATCCGACCATCTATTCGACTTTTACAATTGAATATTTCTTCAGGTGTAAGAGAAGACTCATAGGCTTGACCATAAACATCATCAAGACGGAGATTCTTACCGAACTTAGCATTATATTCGTCTATCGCCATTTTGTCACTTCCGGATAGGATCGTATCCTTAGGCCAATATTTGAAATCATCTGTTTTTAGCGGACGAACTCCCCCTTTTCGTTTAGGTAGCAAATCGTGAAAACCGTGCTTGATAATATGGTCAATTGAAATAACTATGGCACCAATAAAAAGGACAATAATTGTGAGAGGACCCAATGCCACTGTCAAAAACTTCTGTGGTTTTGACAAGTTACTCTTGAAGCCTATTATTATAGCGGCTAAAACAATGACACATGCCAAATATATCCCAAACCAAATCATGCTCAAGTTATTTAAATGTTTATATCTACCATTCTATATGCAATTATTCATTGGCGCATTTGCCACAAGGTCTTCTCTTCATTCTTTTGGCTCTGCTAATTGTTACTTCTTTGATAGATCCAGTACATTGTGATGTCATCAAATAACAATCTGAGTTATTGTGGTAAGCGTATGCTTGTGGGCCAGTACATACATAAACGATTTGCTCCGTATTACATGATTGTAATGAAATCATGATAACGAAGAATGACAATATAGAGCAAACTCTACGGACGGTATTTATCTTGGTGATTCCCATTTGAATGTTCTTATGACATTGTCAAGGTCTGAAGCCCAACGTTCGCTATCCCTTTCTCGGAACGTTACAAGAATCTTAGCCATTTCACTGTAGTTGGACAAAAGATAGAATTTGCATTTCACAGGGCCATCATCTCCATTCCGTCTATAAGAGCCTTCTATCGCTTTAGTCCCATCTAAATCAATCCACCGCCAAGTTGGACGCTCAATATATGTGTATGGCTTAATTTCCTCGTCAACCATTTCCCGGAGATTTCGATAGTCCTCAGAGACTAATCCCGGAGATTCATAGTGGTGTTCGACCTCACCCGGTGAAAAGGAGAAATGTTGTATAAGCACTCGTGCATAAGTATTATAGGCATCTTCTGTCATTGAAGACAAATCCTTTTGTTGGAATACCGCATCAGCACTGCTTATTAACCCAATGTTATTTGACATCCATCTGGTGTAATCGTCGTAATCATTTCGCAGTTCCATATTATTTGGAACAGAGAGAGAAAAAGCATTGTCAATCTTATATTCAGTCCAATCAGACGGCACTACAAATGTATTGACGACTTCGGCATGAGAGCTTTTCTCTTGCATGTATGCCTGAGAACATGTCCGAGAAATCGTACCCAAGGCTGATAGCAAAAAGAACCCACAAATTACAGCGGGCCACTTACTTTTCTTGCGCTTCTTTGGTGCATTGGATAATTTATCGTTGATAAACTGCTCCGCTTTTTGCCGTTTCGCAGCAAGAAGTTTAAGCAATTCCTCGTTCACAAGGTTGCTGCTCAACGCGTAGTCGTATTTTTTCTTTAGTTCCTCATCAGACAATACCAAAAATGCCTCATTAACAGCAATAAGCTGTCCACTCATATCTTTATCCAAGACATGAGAACGAAGTTGTGTCGTGACTTCCTTATACTTGTCTAAAATTACATCTTGGGAATCCTCGTATGAAGATAATCCCAAGATGTCGTAGTAGTTCTTCATCGTTAGGATGATTATTTGCTTTCTTCCGTAATGTCAAGCACCGGGGGAGTAACGTTTTCTTCCTCTGGATTGAGCTTTTTCAAGCACAATGCAAATATCAACCCAATGAGAGGGAAAAGAATTGCGAGAATGTAGTATCCTGCACCTCTATTCTTTTTAGAAAGCAGAATACACGCAGGTACTGTAAAGATTAGCCAAACGATAAGTAATTGCATGATGATATAATGATTTAGGTTCTTTATTTACAGTTTATATATGACTTTATGGCGTCAATGCTCCATGCGTAGTTGAGATTCGCTTGAGAACCGTCAGCAAATGAGCCAGAGGTGATACCTACTACCTCACCATACTCATTGATAAGGGCACCGCCGCTACTACCATGATCTATTAAAGCCGATATTTGCATCAGATTTTTATCTCGCCATTGAGAAACCTCTCCGGACGAAAATGTGTTTTCAAGGCCACGTGGACTACCTATGGCATAAACTTTTTCGCCTACTTGAGGTTTGTATTTGGCAAGTGGGATGAAATTGGTGTTTGAAACATTCACACGGAAAAGGATAAAATCCTCATCTTCGCTACTATGAATTACCTCAGTGACTTTATATGCTTCATCACTATTGGCAAGTTTGATTTGCTCTGCACCTATGTTCGTGCCATGAAATACATGATAGTTGCTGACGGCAAGACCATCTGAGTTTATAAAGAATCCGGAACCCTGATAACCGTTATATCCATCAGAAGTAAACACCATGAATACGGCGGTATTATATTTTGCAAAGATTTTAGAACCGTCGAGTTTATTCTTATCTCCACGATTATTGGAAACCGTAACATTCAGATTGCGTTGACCGCCACGTGTCACGTTTGACTGTTGAGTATCACTCATTTCGGAATTTCCGAAATGAGAAGCAGTCTGTGGCCTATTGTGTCCTGACTTATGGGCGCATGATACAATGCACAAACTTGTAAGCATCGCAATTATGAGGTTACTTGTTTTCATTCGTTGATTCAAAGATATTCTTCGGTAAAATGTGTATAAGGAATCGTTGGTTTTCCGTTTCAATACTTTCTCGCATGGAGTGAGTATCAAGTTTTCCATCTCCGCTACCGGAAATTAGAATCTCGCAGTTGTTTTCAAAAGAAATTCCTTTTTGTTCAACCCAAAACCTCATCAGTGCCAACGCTCTTTGATAACTTAACTCATAGTTATAAAGATAGGGGTCACGAGAAGCCTGTCCCTCCACAATTAGCACATATTGATTTTGGCTATGATTTGAAAGAAATTTTTGAATCTCCTTTCCTGCATTTTCAAGATTTGATAGCTGTTCTTCTTTGTCAGGAGCGATAATATCATTGAGATCGGCCTTCCCCTTTGGGTACTTACCCTGTACATTTAGGACATATTTTTTGTAGTCCGGTCGATAAATGAAATAATCAGATTTCGTTAAGTCTTCTGTTGAAGTTGCGATCTCTTTAATTGCTTGAAGTTGAGCTTCGGTAGCCTCCATTCGCTTGTGTAGTAAGACAATGACAAGAATAAACAGAACTAACATGACAAAAAATAAACTCGTCATGAGGTCTGAGTAACTTGTCCAAAAGAAAGATTCTTTTTTTTGTGCCATTGTCTTCGATTTATTTAACTGAATCTGTGTTAGTGGTATTGTCAACTGATGAAACAGCGGTGTCTGTCACAACTGGTGTGGATACAGGTGTAGTTTGAACGGTTTCATGAAACATCGGTTGGGGCTGTACCGATGTTTCCTTTGGGAAGAAGTAAACTACAACATTGAATACACACGCGGCTGCAATTATTACGAGTGCTGAAATTGCAGTCCATTTCATCCATGATGGCATGGAGGGACCGGCGATCACTGTACCTCCATCACTACTAAGTTGAGCGGTTACTTTTGCAGTCTGCATTGATTGTTTTAATGCAAAAGAAATGTCAGAAGCTAACTTGGCATTGGATTTTTCCACCTTGTCAATCAACTTATCCAAGCGAACCGGGATAGATGAAATCTCTTCAAGTTGTTTTGCCAATTGAGGCATATTAGACATTTGGGCACTGAACTGAGCGTTCATCTGAGTCATAAATCTTTCAAACGCTTCTTTTTCATCTTCAAGTATCTTTTTGAAATGTTCACTTTGTTCTACAAAGCGTTTCTGCATTTCATTGACATTCTCAGAAGTGGATTCTTTGATATTTTCCAAGGAGTCCTGAAGCGTCTTATCTGCATCTGCGGTAGTTTTTGCAATTTCGCTCTTATGACGACGGAAGAAATCTCTAATTTCTTCAAGAATATGTAGTCTGTCAGCCTGTTCTCCAAACTGAGCTTCAAATCTATGAATTGCACTTGTGTAGCCCTCAATATCATCAAGATATTCATTGAAGGCTTCGAGTTTGTCGGTACACTCTTTAAGTTCTTGAAGCACACGCACATTCGCTTTAGCCATTTTCATAACATCCATGTCATGAACGGCTTTGATTATATCCGCCTGTATTGCGTATGATTGATTAACGGCATTAAGAGCATTGCCAAGATTAGAAGTGTTCTCCTTGAAGGTATTGTTAAATTTATTGAGATTCTTGACAAGGTTATTCAATGCTTGAGACGTATCTGACGGCAATTCCGGTAGAAGTTCAGATTGCATCCATGCGAGGAATGAATTTTTCCCGTTCTCTTCTTTAAGTTTACAACGCTTAAAGAGGAGTGAATTTGCCGTTGTGAGCAGGATGCCGATAATAGATGCAAGCATAGCCCATGCTACGCCACTAAGCAAAGCATTGATACCTACGGCTGCATTTTGCGAGGCGGAATTGATTACACCACCAGAACTGCCCATTAGTGTAAGAATCGCATTGGAATTCAGCAAGTCCCAAAGTCCAAGAATGACACCTGCCATTGTACCGGCCAATCCCCAGTACAACGGTATTGGAGTTTGTGTCGCAATGTCGTTTTCTACTGAATCGCAATGACGGTCAACCGCATCTTTTAATAACCCGAAATCAATAACAGAGCCTGAGTTATTCCCAAGATACTTATTGATTGAATTCTTGATTGACTCGAAAATCGTATTTCCAGCACCATAAACTCCGTCAACGAGATTTGTCTGCTCATTACGACGAAGGCGCCACGATGATTCTTCAGAAAATATTTTACTGAATTGATTCATTCGCAACAGATTCTTCACGAAAAAGAAAACCTGAATACAAATGATTGTTATGATAATAACTGGTACTAATGCGTGCATGGCTTAACTATAAAGTGCGATTGTTGCTTTCTTGGTTATTATCCAACGATCTCCATCCTTCTTTGCTTCTCCGGGAAGGATAACCTTCATTTGGGTTGCTTCAGAAGGAGCGCACCCTCGAATGTCAAGAGCCATTTTTATGGAATCGTTAGATTTCAAATCGTTGAGGTACTGAGTACCTTCCAACGGTCTAAATTCCGCTTTGTCATTTGTAACTTCAACGGTAAATCGAGAGTCCGATTCGCGAATGTCAGACAAACGCTTAAAGTAAGCCTCTGTTAAAGACATTTGAGTGGGAAGCCCAAAGTATCCAGATTGATTGTTGACTATATGTTTCTCATAAGATACCGGATTGCTTGGGACTACATGTAGAGGTTCCTGTATAGGACTCTGATTCATCTTTTCAAGTTGACGTTCAATTTTATATATTCGAGATGACAACGTTGTGTATTCACTATTGCTGAGTCCGGAATTCGCTGTTTTGTTCCGTACTGGCACCGTATTTGTTTTCTGTTCTAAGGTGTTAATCCTATGTTCCAATTCTCCAATATCCTTACGATGTCGGTTTGCTCGTTTCTGAACAGAATTAAGTTTCATGAGCGAAATCATAGCAACTAACAATGCAATCGCCGTAATAACCCACGAAATCAAGTCATATAAATGAGACGACCCTTTCAAATCGGACATTTCCTTTGTAACTTCATTGAGCTTATTCGTATTCATCTCCTGACTCTTGGATAATACTTCAATCTGAGACACCAAGACGTTGATGGAATCTAAAACCTGCTTTTTTTCACTGGAATCCAAAGACTTCTCCCCAGTCTGTGACTCAGGTTGTCCGTTAGTGGTGACTGTTTGTGGGTTGTTAGTAGCATTGCTATCCTCACAGCCAGTCATCGCCATTCCTCCAATAATGACGACGACCATAATTATGAATGTTCTCAATGTTTTCATCCTTGTGAATTTCTTAAAGCGTTAAAAATTTCAGTGGACATTGATTGTAGTACGCCCTTGATTGGGTAATAGAAGAACGTTTCTTCTATTACATCATCGGCTTCTGTTTCTTCCATACGTTGCGTAATACCTTTATCGAGGAATGTTGCGAGGTCTTTTGTGGCTGCTTCTTGCGCCACTTTGAACGATGACATTTTAACCCCGAAGTTTTTATCGAAGTTAAAAGCATTATTCATATCGACAAAGACAAATCTGAAGAAATCCTCAACTGCCTTTACTGTATGGTTCTTATACGCATCAGTTATGGTTGCGTATGTATCCATATTACTAACGATTCCGGTGCAGTCGCTCTTAAAGACAATAGTTTTGTCTCTACTATCCTCTTCTTCTATGCCAATGAGTCCACCTTTGCAAGTGGAATCCTTGGGATTAGAATCTTTCTCAAGGCCAAGCAATTCGAGTTCTTTGCCATACGGTTTTCCAAGAACTTTCTCAAATACTAACTTGGTATATTTTGCGAGTATTTTAGAGTCGGTTGTAATGACGCGAATGACCTTACTGCCATTACCACTGAAAGATATGTGTCGTGGCACGTCCAAACCAAGAGATTTTGTTATCTGGGCGATGTGATAGATAATCGAGGTATAGAACACGATGAAGACAATCTTAAAATCCTCATCTTCTTGAAGAAGATAATTAAAGTCGATAGCCTTATCGTTGATACCAACTGCTTTGGGAAGAGAATTGTCTTTTAGACCAAACAAGAACGATGCCATATTAGATGGATGTTCATTGTTGGTACTGTTGAATACTCGAATCAGTTCTGACAGATTCTTTTCTTCAAGCAGTTTGATAATGTTGCCCTTGTGATAATCCACAATTCCATTATGACTATCAAGAGTTGAGAATGAGTTCTCAAACAAAGCATTTGAAGCGAATCGGAACGATGTAACATGATTGATGACCTTATCTTTCGCGAATGCGATGTCCGTAGTGCCACCACCGATGTCCACATTCACAAGACTGGTTGCCGTTGAGTATCTCTTGAAGAAATATTGAATTGGAGCGGCAGACTCGGTCATGCTGTTTGTCACACCATCACCAAAGTATTCCTTGTACGCCTCATCCCAAGTTTCTTTTAAGCGACGCAGGCGCTTGGGAGCCATACTGATGGGATAGAACCACGTAATTTTAGTTCTGGAGAGATCTCCATTATTCAACAATACTTTATTGCGAATAATCAACATCAGGGTACGAACATAAGCCTCCATAACCCGCATATCTTCCCCATTCCCCCATTTAATGTTGTATTTGAGGTTGTTATACGACAAATCAGAGCGCTTGTCGTATGTAAATGGTAAGTTTACGAGAGTAAATGGATCAATGGTCTTACTCCAGTCGACCGTCTTGGCACAGGAAAGGACGGTTCTTGTCGGGAACTTAAAGTCGCCGTTGCCAATTTCACCGGGAATAAAATCCTTTTCTATGAGTTCCGTCTCCGCTTGCAAGTCTTCCAGATAGCCATATTCATTCTTCTGAGGAATGAACATTTCACATAACTCTCGGTCTTTCTGAGTAAATGAGAATACTTTGGGTGCTTCTCCGCTCTTGCGATATTCTATATGAGTATTCGATGTGCCGAGGTCAACAGAAAATTCGTATGACTCTACGTTTCGTTGAGGCTTAAATATAGGTACAATAAGTCCTCTATATGTATTGTAGCTAACTTGTATATAGTCAAAGTTTTGACCTTTGACAAGATAGTTCTCGGCCTTTATGAGAATCTCTTGATCCTCATTTCTGCATGACTTTAATGGCATACTGATTTTTTCAGCATCTGTATAGAATGTTAGTTCTATCTTTGCACTCGATGCTTGAATGCACGAAACATTATAGATTGCATCATCCGCATTGTTGAAGCGTACCTGCGGCATAATGAAACCTGTGAATTTCAGTTCTGCTATGTTTCCTGCGTTATTTTGTATGTCTGCTGAGCTATTATTGTAGTATATGCGTGAGTATTCTATATAGGAGATGTTTCCAGCTCCCTTAATGGGAACACGCAGGGTTATGCTTACTGAATCTCCTGCAAGAAGTCTCATCTCCACCATTGGTTTCCCGTCTTGCATATTACCACGAAGTTCTTCAACTGTGAAATATTTGAAGAATAGAGGCTTTAATGGAAGAAGGAACGCAAGTTCAGGTTTGTCTATTTTGATATGGGCATCAAAATAGTTCGCGGTGTTGAGAGCATGTGGGACCTTGATAATGTTATCTTCAAGGAAATCGCTGATGGTAAGATACGGATGAATAGAACCCTCAAATGGCAACTGGCGTTTCCCCAAGTCTGGTTCAGTTTCCTTATAGTTTGCTCTATTGGTGTTACCCCATTTACCTGTCGTGTATTGTAATTGGCTATAACGGTTGCCGGCCTCAATAGGCAGAACCAAGGGAAGATTTTCAGTCTGTTTAGAGGTCTTGATTACAAAATCGCTTGATGTTGAAACAGGACGATGAGCTTTCTTGTACAGCGTATAGCCTAATACCTCTACAAGATCATTCTGCTGAATATCCTTTACCTCTATAGAATCAAAATCTTCGAGAGCGATAGCGCTTACACTATTCAGCTCATTCTTCTTGTTTTGGTCCTCAATTGCTTTATAGGTTGCATTTAGATACGCCTCAACTTCTGGGAAGAGTCCCGCAAAATTGGTAATACTCTTTCGTAGAGCAAACAAATATTTTACAAACTCAAAGTCTCGTTTGTATAGTGGCTGATACTCACTGTCAAACGGTTTGTCCTCACCAAAGAATATGTCATTAACATAACTGAGGTCATTTGCATTACTGAAAAACAGCGTTGCAGGAGATGTCGCACCGATAATATTTAGTTCGTCCGGACCTTCAAGATAATTCAGAAGATAGATATTCTTCAGCTTATCGAAGTTGTAGGTCTTAGAGTCAGAACTCATATATTTTTTCAGGGCATCAGCCAAATACCGATGACCAGCAATAGAAGATTGATCCAACTCGGTAAGCATTAGAGAGGGATCCCATTTGATTATCTCGACCTTGCCAGTATATTTATCAATATTGAAAAATATTTCCGCCACATCGAGCGAATCCGAAACCATCTTGTGAAAAATGGTTTGACCGTCTAATGCTATTTTTCTGGTTCTTTTATCGGGTTTACAGATTTCCTTAAAGGCTGTCTTTATAAGGTCTATGCGGGCAAATGGCGATGGGATAGAAGTAATCTCATGGCGGGCTGATGCTCCGTCAGGATCTTCTATCGTGTCGCGGCTTGCAGAATTATAGGGAAAGGCGGGACTGCTGTTCCAGTCCTCATAAGTAGATGTACCTTCCTTATATAATCGGAATATCTTTGACATAGTGATTAGTTGCTTAACTTTTCTTTTACAAGTTTCTGAGTGCCGAGATAGAACATCTCAAGGAATTTGTTCTCCTTACCACTACTCTTGCAGTTCCTGACAGCTGAATTGAGTCTGTCAGTAACAAGATTATAATCTGAGAATTTACTCATAATCCTTTTGGGCTTTACACCTTCAACAAGGTCAAAAGGCTTATCACCACAGGATAGATTGAAGAGGTATAAAGAGCGTTTGTTCTCGCGCATCTCTTTAAGCCATTCGTGGTATTTACGGAAGAAATCGGTAAGATCGTTGAAGAACATGCTGCTATACAAATCTTCAAAATTACCGTTATTTGCATTGAAGGAGTTAGATTTATATGTGTCGGCTTTATAAGTGAGCGCATTTGACATCATTGTGAACTGCACCATCGGATTATAGAGCATATTACGCATCTTCTGATAGAACGAGTTAAATGAGACAGTTTCGGCCCCATCCTTAATGCCCAACTCCATATTTGATGTTCCCATATAGGTACTATTGGAGAAATCTACAATAGCAGTCGCTCCAAGAAACTCTATCAAGTGTGCATCATTTTGTTGAGCTGAGCCTCCTTCATGATTCTCATAAGTTTTTGCCACATCGTCAGCAAGATAATAAAGAGCATCAATAGAGCCATTTTTACTTATATTACTTTCATAATAGGCAAGGGCAGATTTAGTCTTTGAGATAAATGTAGATGAATCAATCTCACTTTCGTCGTCCTGCGTTAATTTGAAATATGGCAAAATGGTAATCGCCCCAATCGTGGCACGATTGATAATATCATGATTGGGGAAATTCTTGCCGGTACGAAGTGTTTTTAGTAGTAATGGAAATCCACTTGCACCAGTCCCGCCAAAAATGGAACTAATAATGAATATGCGGTCTCCATCACTAAAATCACTTGCGAAGGTCTCAAAATCGGAAGAATGTGCTATTTGATTCAGAACAACACTGCCAATATTTGGATTCCCCTTAAAGCCTACCTCCATTGATGATTGTAGATTCTTATCTGAAAACAGCATCTTTGTCAAGGCTTGATTGGCTTTGTTCATAGACGCATAATCAATGAACTGTTGGAATGATTTGTCATCAGTATCATTGATTAAGAGTGTATAGTTCGGAATAATCTGCTTTATCTCAGTACGGAAGAAGCGATTCTCATTTCCTGTACTAAATTGAAGATTATCACGTATTGCAGAATACTTATTGAGCAGACTAACGGTTCTGGTCAAATCCGCATTTGATGTGTCGGGATCTATAATGATAGGCACAACCTCGTCAGCTCCAACTTTAACACCCGAAGCCAACATCATAGTTAAGGATCTTAATACTCTTGACCCTGTGCCACCAATACCAAATATAAATAATTTTGACATAGTTGTTAGAATGGTGCTCGTGAGCAATTAGAACTCCACCACTTGAAAATGAAAGAGAAGATTATAAATGCGAGGATTGATAGTATCATGTTTGAGACGCCAAAACAAAGAATCTCAGACTCTCCAATGTTCAGAGGCACTTGTAAGTTGGTGGACGGATCAATGCCGACCATCTTGTTATCATAGTAGTCCTTTAAGACCCACTGCCATCCAACGATGAAGTTTATAACGGCATTTGCCCCTAAGAAAATGAGCCATCCCCACCAGTTGTTCAATCGTGGATGATTGACAGCATAATAATAGATTAACACCACTGCAAGGCTAATGCCAAACATAGTAAATCCAATTCCGATGAAAGAATTGTTTTGTGAGAGTGGAGAGGATGCTCCCCACATATACTCAGCAAGTTCAAGACCAAAAAAGTCCTCAAACCAACAGTATATACTTCCAAAGAATTCGCCCATATATTTTATTTGCGTTTAACGTTAAAATTAAATGTAGTGCTTATTTTCTCATTCTTATAGGCATCGGCAACACCTTGAATAAGGTATTTAATGCCTGTTGTTTTATTGAGATTTTCTTTTATATTCGTTCCTGTTTCATCATTAGATTCTGAAACCCAAGAAGGCAGTTTTGGGGCATGGAATGTCAAGCAATCCTGAGCAATAGTAGTCCCTTTCGGGATTGTGAATTTAATGAAATGCGAATATTTACTTTTTTGATCTGAAATGGGATAAACCCCTTCAACTATTATCGTGGAGTTATTGAAAGTATAATTACCTTTGTCTTGTACAATTCCATCAGGTTGTAGTGTAGTACTGAAATCCGCTTGAATAGTTACATGATAGTCTCCATGAGAAGAAACTATCGTTTTACCAGTCAGAGCATTGTTGAAAATATCATAAGGGACTGCCGATTGGTTGGAAAATGCAACGATTCCACTAAGATCATACTTCGTCAATTGAGAAAGTGGAACAGCTGCGTTGAGTTTGGCGAGATTATTTTTGTTGCCAAAAATCCAGATATAATATGGACGCTTCACATCTTTAAGCATTTCAACTGACCCATTAGGATAAAAGTATTTTCCGTTAAAGTCCGAAGCCAGCTTTAGTATTTCGACACCCAAATTAGGAACTCTTTTTTGTGCATTTATTACCTCATCCTTAATACGAATCTCACAGTTTGTAAGGAACTTTTGAGCATCTTTAGCCGGCAAATCCAATATACAATCTGATACAAATATTGCAACAGTTGTATCGTTCACCGTTTCAAGAACCGAAGCAATAATACTACCCAAATCCGTGTTTGCCGTATTGCCACCAGCCTTATGGAATGATGCCGGATTTAAGGCTTTTATGTAGGATGTTAAATTGCTCTTATAAGGTATTATTTGACTATTTATGTAATATAGTTGAGTAGTGTTAGTATTGCGATTTAAATCACTAACATAATCATATACCGCATCTTTCAACTGTGATCCATCACACATATAGCCATCCATACTGCCTGAATTTTCTATAAAAACCTTGACACATGGATTATCACTTGGAATAGAAGACGATACTGGAGTTGAACTAACTTCTATTTTTTTACTGCCACAACTCACCGCAACTACACCAAACAGTGCAGCCAAGCCTATAAGGGATGTTATGATTAGTTTATTTTTCATTCTGTATGAAATCGTTTAATAATACTCTCTTAAAAAGAGTTTTGGATGTAGGTTTAGGCGTTGAATGATAGGTAGTTACATCTGAGTTAGATATCCATTCGCTAAACAAATCCTTCAGAGGGGTTTCGCTCAAGCAGATTTTTTTGCTGATGATTATCTGATTCTCAAGGATTTTTTGTAACTTTGCATGTTGTTAAGTATCTCTTTTTAAGAGATTTGGTTGTTTGCTAAACACACGGAATGATGGCGGGGCGCAACCCGTGGGAGCCTCCGTGATTTTCTGATATATGATGGTTCGTTTCGTCATGTCTATTTGGTTGGTTGTAGGTAACTCTAAACAAGAGATTGGGATTTTTTAGTGCTCGCTGATAATCATGGAGATACGGATATTAGCTCGTGAGATTTGCTCAACAAAGTGGCTGTAAAGACTTTATATGTTGTAAAACATAATAAATTTGGTTAGAGGTTTTACCCCTCATTTCCAGAATTTTTTGTAACTTTGCAACCTGAATAAGTATCTCTTGTTTAGAGATTTGGATGGTTGCTAAACAAAATAGCCTCGATGCTGGAGCACCGAGGCGTTGGTGTGTTTTATAGGGATTTCTTTCTCCGCTGCACTGCAAAAGCGCTAAAGCGATGATAGGATGAGGCTGTTGGCTTTGTCAACGACTGAGGTGTCGAGGGAGGCGAGGTAGATTTGGGTGGTGGCTTCGGAGTCGTGACCCATGCCTTCGCTGATTACGCTGAGAGGGATGCCCTTTGCCTTGGCGGCACTGGCCCATGAGTGGCGAGCAACGTACATAGTCAGAGGGATATTGATTCCGACCATGCCGGCTATCTTTTTCAAGTTGTGATTGATGTTGTAGCCGATATTGCGGTAAGCGCATCGCTCGTTGATACCTTCTGTCTTGATTATGGGCAAGAGGTATTGTGTCGGATTGTCGGGATATTTGTCGAGGATGACTTGCATCTCAGGTGCCCATGCGATTGTGAGTTGCTGACCGGTCTTGCGTCGGCGATAAACAATCGAGCCGTTTTTGAGGTCGGTTTTCTTCAGGAATGTCATATCTATGAAACTCATTCCACGAAGATAGAAACTCATCAGGAACATATCACGGGCATAATCTAATGGTGGGGAGAGTGATAAATCCAATGCCTTGATTTTCTTGATATGAGGTAATGGGATAGCACGTTTAACTGTCTTATCTACTCCCGTATAGACATGGCGGAAAGGGTTCCGATTTTCGATGATGTCATCTTCAACAGCGCGGTGATAGACCGCCCGAAGAATACGGGTGTAAAAAGATATGGTGTTAGGCGAATTGCCACGTTGCTTGTGCCATGCCTCGTATGCTTCCATTATCTCGGAGGTAAGACAGTCGAGCATGATGTCCTCGTCTTTACGGAACTTCTTGAAACTATTGAGGGCGGCGGTATAGGTTTCTGATGTCCTTGCCTTACCATTCTGCTTGAACTTGATAATCAGACTCTCCATAAAATTGAACAGCGAGTATTCGCTTGCGTATCTGCGGAACTCATCAATCACATCATCGGCAGTATAGGATAAGCCTTCTGCATCAAGTCGTTTATCAATTTTGGTCAGTCGCTCTACATCCCAGCGGATACGTTCTCGAATTGAGAGAATGAATGATTTCCTTTCGCTGGATTGCTTGGTTGTCACCATTGAACGGTTTTCGTCCCATTCGTCCGGCTTGACGTGGTATTCGGTGTTGAGTTGGCGGACTTTTCTTTCGTGGATAATCTGGTAGTAGATTGCTCCCTCATGGTCTGCAATCGTCGATGGTCGGTACTTTACTTTTATTGAGGCCATAGTGTATCGTTTTTAGTCTATAAGATACGACAAAGGGATACACCCCGAATGGAGCGCATCCCTTCGACGCAACTTATTGGACTGAGATTAAGGAAGGAATAGAGCACCAAGTTCCGTAAGCCTACGGTTATATAACCCTTTGTGCCATTTGCCTTTGTAGTGGCAGTGGGAGGTGTAGGCGCGGAAGATGTTGCGGTTTCCGGATTTGAGCATTTTATAGACGCTGGATTTGTTTACGGCACCCGGCCCAATGTTGTAGGCTAATGCTCCGAGAAGGACGCTATCCTTGCCCATGTCACGGTAAATAGAACAGAATTTCCGAAGGTCTTTGCGGAGAAGTGCATCGGCTTCGCGCTCACTCATCTTGTAGCCACGGAAGTATTTTTCGCCGGGTAGTTTTCTATGACCATAGCCCAAGTAGGGCCAGTGGCGGCGAGAATCATGTAATGTTTCAAACTTCTTGATTATGAGAACTGCACGCTCAAAGACTGGCAGTTCCATTATGCTTCGTTTTGTTTTTTGCTCCCTTGCGGGAGCAGTTCGCTGTGAGGTGGCGTTGCCGGGAATCGTTCCCACAATGGAGAACAATGCTACAAAGAGTATCAAGAGTTTTTTCATTGGCGGATAGGTGTTAGTGTACCGGGATTGATTGGTGTCACGACCAGACTTCCCGTGCCACCGTTGTCGTCGTTGTCGTTGTTATTGAACTCGAAGGTTTGTTCCCAGCGGGTTCCATAATTATCCTCCACGGTGACCATTAGTTCATGTGAGCCAGTGCTTCGGGCTGTGTAGTTGAGCCGGAATTGCTTGGATTCGAGGAGAACGCGGTCATTGTTGACGAGTGTCGGGCCATCAACGAGTTTCAGTTCTCCCTTTCCTTCATACTGGAAGTAACGGATTGTGTAGAGGGTGTTGGTGTAGTTTCCTTCGGGGACGATGGTCATGCGCAGTTCTACGGTTTCGCCATTGGCGATCTTGTCAGCGTATGGCATGACTTCCACTGTAAACGGATATGACTGCTGCACATCGAGATCATCTGAGCAAGAGGTGAGGGAGAACACGAGAGCGAAGAGGATTGCCCAGAAGCCGAAGAACCGAGCGGGAGTGACGCGGAGTGCGCCAATTCTATTGAGGATTGTTTTCATTTTTTTCAGAGTTTGAGTTTTGATTTTGTTGTTTGTTTAGGATAGAACGACATAAGAAAGTCGTTCAGATCCTTGTGATTGGGGTAAAGTGTGGACTTGTCCATTACCTTATCGCCTAACTCCTGTTGGAGCTTGACGAAAGCGGCTCGTCCGGCATTGTCGTTGTCAAGATAGCAACTGACCACGTTGTATTCTCTCAGTGGCGCAATGGCTTTATTCAGATTGGATACTGAGTTTAGCACTATTGTATCAGTGCCGTCATTATAGCCAAGTCTTTCCGCTGAAAGAAAGTCGATGAAGCCTTCAAAGACATTGCATCGGGCGTTGCCATTGTCAACATGGGTAATATGTTTCGGTGGATACGATCCTTTGAAAAATACAGAGCGCAGCTCGTAACCGTGTGCATTATTCTCAAAGCCAATAGCATAATACCTCTTGCCGTGCAATTCATAATCGACCTGCACACAATATCGTTGGGCGATGTTGCGTGGTATGCCTCGGTCAGAAAGATATTTAAGCAGGGCCGGAGCCTCCAGTCTGGAAATCTCCACATTCTCAAATGTCGGTTCTTCCTTGAACGGAATTGGCTTGTAGGGCTTCTCCACGGGCAACTGCATCTTTTGGGCAATGAACTCCGCCCGTTTGATGAAGTCTGTTTCGCCTGTCAGTTCTCCGGCAAGATTGAAGATGTCGCCACCTAAGCCGCTCCCAAAATCGTACCATAGATTTTTGCGCGGGTTGACATGGAACGAAGGCTTGCGTTCATTGCGGTATGGAGAGTAGAACCACAGTCCTTTGCTGTCGCGGCCTGTCGGCTGATAGCCGAGGTGGTTGAGAAAATCCACCAACGGGATTTGTCTGATTTCGTCAATGTTCATAGACGCATTTTTCGTTTAGGTTTTGGCGGCTTTTCCTCCAGTTTGGGAGTCTGCCTTTTCTGAAAGGCATTCATTTCACCGGCAATATATCGGTTTAGTTCCGACTTGTTGGCGCAGCCTGTAAGTTCATACGCAAGGTCATAGATTCCACCATTGGCACCAGACTTGGTATCACGCCATAAGTTCGTGCGAATATTGATAACCATCGTACCTTTGGCCGATGAATCGTAGGGAGAATTGTAGATTCTTAAATCGCCGTCGGCAGCTATCGGATGTTCCTGACCCAATGCTTTCATAAAGTCAGTGAGCGGCATCTTGGCAATGTCAAGGTGTATTACCTGTGGCTCAATGGCTCTTTTTGTGAGCATTTCCTTGGCAATCTCATTCTTGTTCATCATCTTGACAATGTAGCCGTTAATATCCTTCCGATGGTCGCCCCTTGCTGTAAGTTCCGCTAAATCATATAAATTCCCGGATTCATCAGTCCCGTGATCATACCAATTATTCATTTTGGTGTCAACCACTAATAATGCCTCTGCATCATCGCGGTACGGAGCATAGTAAAGTTTCAAATATCCATAGCCGCCAACTGACTTTTCGCCGAGGGCATCCAAGAATGCCGTAATCGGCATCCTCGGAATATCTTTCTCAGTGTATCTCATAGTCTGTCAATCTATCATAAGGCGAATTCCCAATCCGTATGAGAATCGGCAATGTCCTGTTGAGTTACCGAAAATGAACCGCTCTTTGAGGTTGGCTGTCAGTGCGATTCTATCCGAAAGATAGAAGTCAGCCTGAATGTTGACTGCTCCACCATAGATGAATGCGTCCGAGTTGTGGAGCGTTGCTCCGTCCGACAGCAGCGTCTTACCCCAGTTGACCGTCTCATACCCGGCAAGTGCCGAGATACCGCCATATAGATGAAAGAATTGAGAGTAGTTGCTGTATAGGTGGAGATTATAGCCAGCTTCGCCCGTAAATTCAGCCACAGGGATTCGACCTTTCTCGCCGTAGGGCTTGTAGGTCTGGAGATATTCTCCACCAAAGACCCATTCGTGGGCATTGTTGCCTTTGAAAACGGAGTAATAGACACCGAAAGAATAGCCACAGTTGCGGGCTGAGCCGGTATAGAAACCATCAACCATATTCGCCTTGACTTCCACCGACTTCATGCCGGGAAGTGTTCGCTGGGCCATTGCCCGGCCTCCGAAGAGGCTGAGCATGGCAGCGACGATTATAAGAATCTTCTTCATAGTATTTACTGGATTGAAAGTTCGTCAATTACATTGGCTCTCACGATGTCCTCGTTATCGACCACAAAGGATTGATGGCGACCGCCTTCCTTCTCGGCGACCTCGATAACGAGCTGTTTGTCATCGGGAATTGTGAATTTCTCCAAAGCGAACACGGTGTGTTCCGTAGATTTACCATGTACCATAGTCACATAGTTCTGAGCACGGAGTGGTTCTACAACCTGCTCCTGCATTGCGGTTCTCTTGACAACTTTCTTATCCACAATCTTGAACATTACATAGTCAATGTCGAAAGCGATGTTTGAGGTATTCTTCAGTTCGGTGTGGAAATAGAGAAGTCCGTTGTTGGTGTATATGCTTTTCAGTAGGAACTGGACACCGAAACGCTTACTGCCGATATGTTTGATTTCGCGCTTGTTCTGCTTGTAGATTGATTTCATAATCAGTTTTACAAGCATCGGACTTTCGCTTCCGAGTTTTTCAAGATAGATCTCCTGAGCATTGTTGGGGCGGTTCACGGCCTCGCCGTCATGGAGAAAGTCGGTCATTTCGATACTGAGTAACAGCGGTTCCTTGGCGAAGCGCACGTTAAATGTGTAGTAGCTACCATCTTCAGTGATAACCGAAAGATTGGTTTCCTGCTTGAACGACTTGAAAGCTGATTTTACACGCAGCACATTCTTTGCACCATCGGCGAGCCCGGCAACAAGGTTCTCATTTCCCAAGTCCACATAGGTGATTTCTGCCGGGAAGATGATGTGCGTGGTCTTGTTGTAACAAACCTCCAGTGCGTGAGGGGGTATCATTCGGTCAAAACCGACTTTGCGGGTCAGACCATCGAATTTGTCGCCGTCGGTGTAGTTTGCGCCATACACGTTCATGTCGTGTTCGGCTACAGTTTCAGTGTCCGAAGACACATTGTTATCGGTGTTTTTGACTGTTTTTGCGTTGACAGCGGTGGCTGCACCGAAGAGCGCCACTGCCGCAACAAAGAGTTTTATGATTGTTTTCATTTGTTGTTGGTGTGTTTTGTTGGTTATTGCTCAACCTGTTTGAGCATCACTTTGTATCCGGATTTCAGATGCACTTTCACCTGACGGACTTTCTTGGTAAGGTACTGGCCCACGCCATTAAGGAGACCGCGACCCACATCGGAGACAATCTGCGCTCCGGCATTGGTGGATATGTTGATTGAACTGCCGACGGTGCTACCCATATTGGCTCCGATTTCTTTAAGTGCGTCAGACTCCATAGAGTTGGGAATGTTGATACCCTCCTGACCGTCTGAGTCATATACAGCGAGGGCAACTTCCATTATACAGCCTAATGCCTCTATACTCTCGATGGTGATTTCAAGGCGTTCACCTTGCAATCGTGCCGAGCCGACAACGGCTGTATTCTTTGGCAACAGAGAATTGCCAATCCACATCGGTTCAAGAGTCCGAAGTTTCACGCTCTGACCGTCAATTACCGACTGATCAGAGGCTATACAAGCTGAAATGGTATTCTTGAAATTCTGACGCTTGCCGCCGACAGCGGTAGAGAATGACCGTTCAGATGTTGCGGCACTGAGAGAGGAAACCACATTACGGTTGACCTGATTCACGGGCATAACTTTACGCTCCTTCTCCGGCTCATCCACAATAACCGCCTGCTGACCGCCATTGTCGGTCCCGAGATACTGCGCCGCCAACTGATAAGACTTCTCCATCAGCTCCACTTCATTGGGCTGCTGAGTCTGCTGCTGGGCGTAGGCATTCTGCATTTCCAGTTCATCAATCCTCGCTTGAAGTTCTGCGACCTGTGCCGCTGACTGATCTTCGGGGATATAAAAATCCTCAAGCGACGCTTGTACTGACTGATAAGCCTGAGCGGAAGATTCAATTTCTGACGATACTGAATCCGGTTGAGAAGCGATGGTATCAGTAACCGACTCCAGTGATGCTGCATCTGCGGCACGTTGATTATGTTCGGCTTCAAGAGCTTCCGCTTCATAAGCCTCAATCTTGCGCTCGTGCATTTCCTCCGAGGATCCATCAGGTAATTCCGTATTGGCACGGCCACGGGAAGAGTCATCGTCAGACGAAGGACTGAATATCAGCCAAAGACAGGCGATGCACGATAGGAACATCAGAGGAAATACAATAAGATATTTTTTCAGTTTCTCCTTTTCAGCTGCATTCTTCGGCCTCAGTTTTGCTTTGAGGTCATCAATCCACTTCATTGGCAATAGCATTTACGGGTTGCTGAATATCTATTCCTTCAATGTGCTCGATGTCGAATGTCTGCCGGGCTTGGCGTGCGCCCATTTTGTAACAGGCATTGCCGAACACAAAGAAGGCTATGAGAATGAACACCGAGAGCAGAGCGGTTACGACCATAAGCCGTTGCTTATGGGGCAACTCATCGCATTTACCTTTCAGAAAGGTAGAAAACCGTGTTTTTGGTGAGTGCCATACCTTATTATATATGGCACTCCGTATGCTGGATAATTTCATCTTGTTGTTTAGCGTTTGACGGTCTGTAAATCCTTGTTTTCAAGAATTGTCAGACCCTCGATTATAAAACCGTTTGGATTATCGTCAGAGCGGGAAGAGTTTGTGAGCCTACAGGTCGTAATCAAACTTCGCATAGTCACATTGCTCTGGCGTATAATCATTTCTTTCGCGTATGTCTTGGCGATATAGGGATAATTGTTAAAGTCGCATACAACGCTGTCAACCTGAAGAACTTGGTTGATATTACCGGCGATAATGCGGTTGTAATATCCCTTTTCGACAAAATCGGTATAGTAGTTGTATGCACTCTTGTCGGCCAGTATCAGCGCACGGTCAATGTTATGCTGAATTGCTGATTTGTCTGGAGATAGAGTGAAAAACAACTCATGGAAACGGCGCACGTGTTCGCGAGCCTCCGCCGGGCGGTTTTGACTCATGTCCTGTGACAAGGCAAGCATTAGAGACTTGCCATTGTCAAGGACATAAATTTTCTCGCGCTGCTTCTCTGCAAAACTGAAGGAGAAACATACCGACGAAATGGCAATCACAGCACAAGCACACAGCATCACTATCCCGAACAGCCTGATCTGGCGAAAGGAGGTTTCTATGTTTTTGAGTGATTTGAATTCCACGTAAATTTAATTAGTAAATGGTTTTATAAAAATTGCAGGATGTGGCTTATAACATCCACCGTCCATCCGTTGCCGAGCATTTTATAGATCTGTGGTTCACTACATACCCATTCATACCAGTCTGGAATTGTCTGAAGACGGCAACATTCTTTTGGAGTCAGTCGCCTCAGCACCATATCATCGCCATTGATAATCAGACAAGCAGCTGAATTACTTGAAGTGGCAAGCAGACAAGGAGCTTTACCTGATAATATAGGTCTGAATCCTCCACCAAACTGGGGCGACACTATGGCACCGGAGATAATTACGGTTGAATCAGTTTTCGATGAACAATCTCTGATTGTTTTGCCGTTTTGTATGGCAGACACCGGGAATCTCTCAATCTCGGGAGACGGACGGATAGTATGGTTTGAGATCCAATTTTCCGGACAGAAACAAGATACAGGAGCCAATGTGTAAGTTTCACAAAAATCAATATCACAGAACAGTTCCATGAATCGTTCTACTGGTATTGACTCTTGCCTTTCAGATTCATAGGCTATCTGTTTTTCCAATTTCTCAATGTCCTTCCTTGAAAGAAAAAATCGAGTGTCGGCCACATCATCAAGCACATCACGAAGGTATATTCCCTTATCCTTGGGCTGAGGGATTGCCGTGAAAACTGTTTCGCCAAAGAGATGCGGAGTTGTAGTGGTCAGTATGTTTGTCCAATAAAGTCGGAGACGGTTTTGTGCTGATACAAGAGATGAATTGATTGCGATAGGCTGTAGTCCCAGATGGCTGCTTATGACATTCTCATACTCAGCACGCATCCTGACATTTTCCAAAAGGAATTTTACATCTGGATTGTATGTCCTTATCTCATTGAGAATTCGGACATATTCAAAAAAAAGCACGCTTCGCGGATCTTTGAAATTCATCTGTTTGCCGGCAAAACTGAATCCTTGACATGGAGAGCCTCCAATCAGCAGGTCTATCTTGGGCAGATTAGCAGCCGAAAGATTTACAACGCTTCCCAGTTGAATGGTGTCGGGAAAATTATGAGTTGCCTGAAGTATAGCAGCCTTATCAATCTCTGATGCAAAATACTGTTTGACTTTTATTCCGGCTTCCCGTAGGGCGATGGCACCGCATGACATGCCGTCGAAAAGAGACAGCACTGTCAAACCATTGCTGTCCATAGTCGTATATAAGGCTATTTGAGCAATTTTCCGGCTCTACCTGCAACATTTCCAGCGACTCCACCTGCAACAGAACCGGCCCATGAACCACCTTGAAGAGCGGCATTATTGACATTTCTGTTGTAACTGCCCATGCCACCGGCCTGAATTATCCAACCTGCCACAGTGGGGATTGTGAAGTATCCGATTATGCCGATAATCATGAAAATCACATAAGCACTGTTCGTCCCATCAATATCAACATTCGGATTGTTAGTCAGTTCCGAGATGTCATTTTGGAGCATCAGAACTTGTATTTTGGCAAGTATTGTGCTGAAGAGGTCGGCAACCGGAAGCCAAAGATATGTCTGAATGTAACGGCAGATCCATTGGGTAAGCGTTGACTGAAAACCATCCCATACGGAAAGAGCAAAGGCAATCGGTCCGAGGATTGACAGCACTACCAAGAAGAATGTTCTTATGGTATCTATCGTTAGGGATGCAGCTTGGAAAAGCATTTCCAGAAGTTCGCGAAAGAAATTCTGAATAGCTTTCTTCACCTTATACATTCCACGCTCAATATACATTCCTGCGGCAGTACCTATTTCAGTCACGCCCAATTCGTCAATCTGCCTGTCAAATTCAGCATCATCAACCAAGTAAGCGGTGGAGGGGTCATTCATCATCTGTTCATACTCCAAACGGTCTTTTTCCTCTCGATACTTTTGCATATCGAGTGTCTGACCTTCAAGCATTGAGGCCGTGCCTTGCACAATCGGCGACATAACCGTGTTGATAGTCCCTAACACAACTGTCGGGAAGAACATGATACAGAATCCGATAACAAAGGGTCGAAGCAGAGGGAATACATCAATCGGTTCGGCCCTTGCGAGTGACTGCCATACGCGGTATGCCACGTAGAATAGCGCACCTAATCCGGCAATTCCTTGAGCCACACCGGACATCTCCTCGCACAGCGGCATCATCTCATCATAGAGCGACCGGAGGATAGTGTGCAGGTTTGAAAAATCAATGGCACATAAGATAGTATCGGGCATAGGCATTACCAGTATTTTTCAGATCCGTCTCCATACAAGCTGACAACCCTCTGGGTATCGGCCTTTTTCTTTGCACGGAGATAGGACACGCTTATGTTCTTGTTTGTGTAATATGCCGTGAGATTCTTCAACCGCTTCATCTCTTTGTAGCAATCATCGACAACGTCCATACGGTCTTTATCAGTCATGGATAGAGTTGTGATATTGACGACTTGCTTCAAATCTCCAAGCACACCATTGGCTTCCTCCAATATTCGGGTATAGCCGGAGGCGATAGCCGAAAGTTCCGAAGATGTGAAGTTCGGATCCGTGAGCATCTTTTGGAAGTTGTTGACGTAATAGCCGGAGATATTTCCAAGCATCAGGATTGTCTGCTGCACCTTTCGGGCATCGCGGACAAGGTTGTTGACAGACTGGAGAGCATCGTAATACTTCTTCGCCTGCTGGTAAATTTTCACGGTCTCCTGAAAATTTTTAATCATATTCTGGGCCGTAGAGGTTTCCTGTACAAGTGATTTTGAGTTATTTACGATACTCTGGGCAATGTTTGACGGGTCAATCACCGTCCACTGGGCATTCGCTTTGCCCACTCCAAAGAGTAGGGCAAAAGCAAATACCGTGAGAAGGATTTTTAATTGCTTCATTTTAGTCCGATTATATGATTGTTACTTTAGGTGCATCATCGGGATTGATTCCTTTTGCATCCTCGTTCTGTTTGTCAGCTGAGTGATAGTCGGTCATGAAGACTCCCTGTGGTGTCACGAAAATCTCATCACCACTTGCGGTGATTCCGATTGTTACCGGCCCGTTAGTCCCGTTGAATGTTGCCACACGGTCTGAGCTGGTAGGGGTAAGAATGTATGAACGCTCTTTGCTTCTGAAGCAGCCATACTGTTTTACATTCACGACATGAATGCCTTTGATTTCATTGAACTCAAAGACCATGTCTTTGTTTTGAGTCCACCAACTACGGTGTTTTAAGTTTTTGAAAAAATTATTCACGTTATAGAGTTTTAGTTGATTTTGGAAGCTGCGCCTCCGATTATCTTTACTCCCACATAGAGCAGGAGCAAAGGGAATGTTATTAGAATTGTCACACTTGCCAATATCCCGAGAGTGAGAGCACCGATAGTTTTCAGAAGAATTTTCATGTCGCACCTTCCCTTCTCGCCTGTGCCATCATGCGGATAGCCATTTCGAGGTTGCCTCCGAGTTTGGCGGCGAGCCGCTGCACCTCGACCTTCTCCGTCTCTTCAGTGGTGTAGCAGTAGTATTCCTCACCCGACACCTCCGTGGCATAGACTGCGGATTGTGTGCCTCCGAGTCCAATCCACACCTCTTTATATAGTCGGCTTGGATTGTTCGCCATATTGATACTGAGAATCTGGGCTTTCTCCTTGTCGGTGAGACCGAGCAACTCCTGAATCTGGTCGAAACGGTTCATGTATTTGCGCTGATCCAGAAGTATCTTGCAGTCGGAGTTGTTGATGATGGTTTCTTTCACAATCGGCGACGAGATAATATCGTCAACCTCCTGTGTAACTACCACAGCCTCACCGAAATACTTGCGGACGGTCTTGAACATATACTTCAGATACTCGCTCATAGTGCTGGTTGACAATGCTTTCCATGCCTCCTCACAGATAAGGACTTTGCGGATACCTTTGAGCCTTCGCATCTTGTTTATGAAAGCCTCCATGATGATGATTGTCACCACCGGGAAAAGTTCCTTGTTGTCCTTCACCGCGTCAATTTCAAAGACCACAAACCGCTTGTTGAGCAGGTCGATGTTCTCCTTTGAATTGAACAGGAAGTCGAAGCGTCCGCCATGATAGTATTGCCGGAGTGTCGTCAGGAAGTTGTCAATGTCAAAGTCCTGTCTGTATATGGGGATCGGACGGTTTGCCATTTCAACCTTATATTCGTCGCGCATGAACTCATAGAATGAGTTGAAGCATGGGACGATTTCCTTATCCTTGCTCATCTTGTCAAGGAACATTGACAACGCCGAGCCAAGCTCACCGCTTTCAGTCTTAGTCACCCTGTCATCCTCAGATTTCCAGAGTGTCAGCAGCAGCGTCTTGATAGAGTCTTTCTTCTCCACATCGAACACTCCATCATCAGTAAAAAACGGATTGAATGATATGGGGTTATCCTCAGTATAGGTGTAGTAAATACCATCCTCGCCATGAGTGCGGTTGTGGATCAGATTACACAGCCCTTCGTATGAATTACCCGTATCAATCAGCAATATATGTGAGCCTTGCTCATAATATTGCCGTACAAGGTGGTTGGTGAAGAAAGACTTTCCGCTACCCGACGGGCCCAAGATGAACTTGTTGCGGTTGGTTGTTATGCCTCGCTTCATCGGTTCATCGGAGATGTCAAGATGTACCGGCTTCCCTGTCAGTCTGTCCACCATCTTTATACCGAATGGCGATAAAGATGAGCGGTAGTTGGTTTCGGCAGTGAAGAAGCAAACCGCAGGTTCTATGAACATGTAGAAGGATTCCTCAGCAGGAAAGTCTGCCTCGTTGCCGGGGATTCCAGACCAGAACAGTGTCGGACAGTCGATGGTGTTGTGCCGGGGCATACACCCCATTGTCGCCAGCTGGCCACCGACCTCGTTCTTGATTCTCCTCAACTCCTCAGCTTCGTCTGACCAAGCCATGATGTTGCAATGGCATCGCACCGAGATAAGACTGTATGAATGAGCCTCATTCAAATATCGGTCAATCCATTCCTTGTTGATGGCATTGCTCCTGCTGTACTTCGAGAGAGAGTTCATGTTCCTTGCAGTCTTCTCAAACCGTGCCAAGTTCTCGTCATGGTCATCAATCAGGATATACTGATTGTAGATATGGTTGCAGGGAAGAAGTAACCCCACGGGGGAAGCGAAGCTCAATCGGCAGTCAGAGCGGTCAGTCGATAACCGCTCATATCGGTTGTCGGTGCTGACTTTGCCGGGCAGATCATTTGTGTCAGAAAGCGTGTGAAGGCACAGCATCTTATCTCCAATTCTCATCTCCTTCGCCGAGAGGTCAATGTCTTCAAGGCAATTTACATCACCCATTGACAGCGACATATACCGTTCAATCAATCCGGATGAATTGTCCGTGCCGACAATCTCATCATCTGAAAGGCGACGCAACTTGATATAGCCTGTGTCGTTGATGATTCGCTCAAACTGTTCGACTGACTCCATGAACTTCACCACCATCTCATGATTCAGTTCCTTTGGAGTGAGCCTTCCTCTGCATAGTGTTGAGAAGTTGCTCTGCTGGCGCATTCGCTCCTTCGTTGTCTTGGTAAGGAACAGGTAGCATTTGTGGGCGAGATATGGCCGCTCGTTGAAGTGGCGTTCAAAACTCCGGTCAAGGAATGATAAATCCTCCTTTTGGAGTTCCGGCTTGTAGGTCTCGCTCATAAACCAGTCCTGCTTATGCACCACCGAAAAGTGAGGCAACACTTTGATTGCCTTGCACCATGCGGCGTGCATCGACTCATATTCGGCTGACGTTACGGTGAAAAGTTCCGGGAGGCCCACCTCAAAGACCACGGTGATGTCCGCGTCCTTTGAGATGATACATCCGTGTTCCACCGCAAGCAGCGGGAGTTTTGACTCCAGCGTTGTAGCTCGTAGTGTGTTTCTCATTTTCTTTTACTTCTGATTAGTCGTGTGAGGCGGAGGCGGTTGATGATGTAGCGCGGATGATATTTCACAGCCGACAGTTTCATCAGACCATATTCGCCATACTTGTCATTGAGGTGGAAGGTGAGCCACACAAGAATTGAGGTTGCCGTGACACCGAAACCGATGCAGATCCATTGCGATATTCCTATGATATACATGATGACGAACACCACAAACATTGCCAACAGCCCTCCGGCGAAGATGAACAGATATTGCGCTTTCAATCCCTTGTATTCCACCGACCTTCCAATACCTTTGTTGATATTGTACTCGGCCATCAGAGGAAGAATGAGCGGAGGATTGTGGCGGCTACAATCAGAAAGATGCATGCACCGAACCAAGAGGCGGCAGTTTTGCTGGTGTCTGGGTCGCCACTCGACCATTTGGAGTAAACCTTGATGCCGCCGATGAGACCAACCACGGCACCGATGGCATACACCAATTTCGTCCCTGGATCGAAATAGGAGGTGACCATTGAGGTGGCTTCATTGATGCCACTCAGACCATTACCGGCGGCAGAAGCACGGGTCGCGCTTAGGAGCGCAGTGAGAAGTGCCAGAGTCAGACGGCACTTGATATTTGAGATTTTATCTTTAAGATATTTGATGGGGTTCATCTTGTTGTAGGGGTTAAGGTTTGGATTTTGGGATAAAATCAGAGATAATAAACTCATCGAATGAATTGACTGATACCTTTTCAGGAGTGGTTGTCTCAACCTTTACTCCGAGGGCTTCAACCTTACGTTGGCACTCGTCGAGTTTATCGAGGATGTATCGGGGAATATGATCCATCAGTTCGGTATTCTTAAAATTCGCAAAGACGCGAACCACATACTGATGTTCCTCAGCTGTCGGCTCAGTCTTACGGCCAAGAATCAATTCAGCACGGGCAAGTTCATCGAAGTCAGCACCTGTTGCATTGGGAGTAGCGATGGAATCATCACTGTCGGATATTTCATCAGCAATGCGCTGGTCTGTCTCAAATGCAGCTTTTATCTCTTCCGGGGAGAGTTGGGCAGGTTGTACAGACGATTCTGTTTCGTCAAACTCAACATCTTCAATGTCCATCTCTCCAAGAAATTCAGAGACTGCATTTTCAGATGCTTTCGCGGCAATCCTGCGTACATCATCCATTGAGAATTTGCTTTTGCCGACTCCGGCCTTGCGGGTTGGTGCAGATGTAGGCTCATGCTCTGTTACATCTTTGGGATTATCATCTGCATCGACATTCTTACCAACTGAATCATTGGTTTTATACCTCTTCAGAAAATCTATGGCAAATAAGACGATGAAACCCATGTTGAGCATGAATACCACTGAAAGGAGTATATCTCTCATGGCTGACTGTTAAAAACATCAGACTTCATGGATTCAAGCAACTCTTTATTCTCTGCAAGGTGTGCTTTGATGATTGCTTCAGCGAATGACCCGATGGTGACACCATTACCGGTCCAAGCTACGATTTGCTTCAGAGCATCCGCACAGTCAGCATCAAGATGTACCCACGCCTCATTGCGAGACTCAATACTGGGTTGCAGATATTGTTCTGCATACTTCTCGTATGTTGGCTGGAACTTTTCAGGGTCTCCGATAAGTATCTTGTTATACATTGCCCGACGCATATATTCGTGCAGGAACTTGTATTCCTTGAGATGGTCGGCAATGACTGCACTGACGTATGCACGAACTGTGGTGCCACTTATTGCAATCAGATTGACAACGTCCTTGATTTCTTCAAGCATATAGGCTATTACGCCGATACATCGTTGATGTCGAATCTGTCGCCGGGTGAAGTATTTCCGGACATATTTATCTTTTGTCCAGAATGAAATACCGGATTTATTGGAAGAATTGTTATTCATCGTTTTGGTTAAAAGGGTTTGGTGTTGACTGCCTGCTCATCATGCCATTGATGAGCCCTGAGAACTGGGCAAAATGGTATTCAAGCAGGTTGTGAATGAAAACCGACAATGGGAACCGGTCATAGCCTTCCCCGAAGCAGCGCATGAGAGCCTTCAACTTTTTGCAGTCATCACGGCTGACGTAATAGGTCTTGCCGTATCGCATTGACTCACCAAGGTTGGGTCTAAGAAATATTTCCTGATACTCCAATGGTGTCATCTCCACATCATTGTTCCGGCTCTGTAAAATGATACTCTCAGCTTCTCTTTCATTACTTTGTGCCTTTTCCACCGTGGTGAGTTCGGCTTTCGCTTCGGTAGTCCCTCGGTCTCCTTTTCGCTGAGGTGACACGGGCTTGTATGAGTCGAGGAAATTGTCGGGTGTAATCTCGCCATTGTTCTTCTTTGTCATAGCGTTACATTGCTGTGATTTTTAGAAACTCATCGACCAATTCTTCAACACCGCTTCCACGGAGTTGTGTCTTGTCGGGCGGTATCAGAGTTGACCGGAAGATAGCGCGTTTGAGTTCTCGGCTTCCCTCACGACGGAAACGGACACTATTAGGGAGGCGAGTCTCCATCACATTGATGTTCAGTTCTGCCATGAATTCATCGTAGATACGATAGAGTTCAGTGCGTTCACGTGGGTCAACCATATTCCAGACTACACTAAGTTGGCGGATAGCTGAATTGCCGGGCGTAATCAGAGCATTGTTGACATAGTTGCAGAAACTGATACCGCTTTCGAGTGCGTATCTGTCTGCCGTCATGGGGCAGAAGACATAATGCACATTGCGCAGTATGTCCACAACATCAAAGTTGTTGATTGTGCCGGGTAGGTCGAAGAACAAAAAATCAGGGATACTGTTTCCGTCGAGGTACTCCTGAGCGGTGGCCAGTGCATCGTTGAGCGATGACATCAGAATCGGATATGCCCGTTTCTGAGTTTTCTGGAACACATCGAAAACCTGCTTGCGTAGAAATTCACTTTCCTCGCAATCCTTGATTTCCCTCTCCCTTTCGAGATAGAGGCTATGCTGGGGTGAGTCGCAATCCACCACGGCCACTTCGTAGCCTTTGACGAAATGCAGGTAGCTTGCGAGAAGAACGGTAAGGGTTGATTTGCCGACACCTCCTTTCTGAGAGGACACGGCAACGAGAATGGGTTTATTCATCTCAACATGTGTTAAGGGTGAAACTTCAGTTGCTTAATCGCCTGACCGCATTCTCACTCAGTTGAGCAGGCATCTGATTGGTTGACTGCCCATATGGGCGAGCAGACAATCAGTTGATTGGTTGAAGCCCTGACTAATCAGAACATCAACTAATCAGTTGACCAATCACGTAATTACGCAATCGGTTGATTGATTGGGTATGGCTTCAGTCAAGCGGAGATGTGATTAACCGGTTAATCAATCATGCAGTCAATCGCAATCCTGCCGATTTCGGCATTAGCGGTATTGACGTTCTGACTAATCAATCAGGCACACAATCACCCGGCTGACGAGGCAGGCACACAATCAATTGATTGAGGCTTTACCCGGTCAATCTATCAGATGAATAATCAATTGGGTGGGAAACCGATTGGATAATCATTCGGGACCGGCAACACTACATTGCCAAATGGATCCAAACGGCGGTCAGAGGGGCGGTAACATTTACCATCCACGCATAAGTCAAGACTTACTGCGCTGAAAATCAGGGGTGCATTGACAGTGCTTTAATCAATTGCTTGATTGGCTAATCAGTCATGCGACCAAAAAATCATAGTATTAAAAGAGAATTCTCGTGCCAATTGGCTCAGGATTTTGCCCTTGATGAGAGGGCGTTTCCTGTCGTTGACGGTGCAAAGTAAGGCATAATTCCCGGTTCCGACCAAACATTTTTGGCCGGATATAGCACAAGGTTGTACATGTATATCTCGGTATATATTTCGTATAGCACAACCATCGAGGAACTCATAGTAACTTTGCATCGAGCAACCGAAGCAAGTTATTCAGTGCATCAAAGGCTCATCCCTCGGGACCGGATAGAGCCACTTTTTACAAGTTACTTTCTTTATAAGGATTGTGTCCACAAAGACACAGCAAGGTGTCCAAACAGTTACCGTTTGGATTTCGGGTAACTCAGCGGTTACCACGAAATGACCTTGCCGTGCCGGGGCTTGGGACCGCTCCAAAGTCGCAATCCCCATAGAAAACCTGCGGTGCCATAAGAATGAATAGAGCGCGTTGCGCAATCCCAAAAACAGAAATACAATGAAACCAGATAAAACCGTTGGACGGCCTCAGTCGCCCAACAGATGCACACATTGCGTCATGGTGAGGTTTGATGACCTCGAATTTGACGCATTACAGCGTATGATGGAAAAGGCCGGTGAGACCGTAAAGGCCACTTTCATCAAGCAGCACCTCGCCAACAAGCCATTCAAGGTGCTTGTGACTGACAAGACCCTCAGCCTTTACACAGCAAAGTTGGGCGAATTTTTTGCCCAGTTCCGCACATTGGGGGTCAATTATAACATAGTGGTAAGAGAACTCCGCACCGGATTCAATGAGAAAAAGGCTCTCAGACTCCTTTATAATCTGGAGAAAGCTACACGCGACATGATAAAAATCATGGAAGAGGTGAAGGAACTTACCCAGAAATTTGATGAGGCATGGTCGCAAAAATCAGTATAGGTTCATCTCTCTACGGAGCAATCTCATATAACGGAGAGAAAATCAATGAGGCAAAAGGGAGGATTCTCGGCTCTAACAAAGTCGTGATTCCTCCCGATGGTCACGTTGATATTGCACGTATGGTTGAGGACTTCAAGAGTTTCATGCCGAAAATGGGCCGAACAAAAAAGCCTGTACTGCATATCTCACTTAATCCGCACCCCGATGATAGACTCACCGACCAAGATTTTGAAATCTTGGCCCGTGAGTACCTCGACAAACTGGGATTCGGAGAGCAGCCGTGGGTAATGTATAAGCACGAGGACATCGATCGTCACCATATACATATAGTGACCGTCAATGTCAACGAGCAGGGCAAACGTCTTAATCAGGCTTTTCTGTTCCGCCGGAGCAAGAAAATCACAAGTGAACTTGAAGAGAAATATAATCTCCATAAAGCCCAACGAGAAAGGGTATCACCTGATACACCCATTACCAAACTTGATCCTGCTGGCGATATAAAGCGGCAGGTTGCGAATATCGTCAAACTTGTCGGTATGCGTTGGCAGTTCCAGACCTTGGGCGAATACAATGCCATTCTCTCCTTATATAATATAAGGTGTGAGGCAACCGATGGAAAGGTGAATGGGCGTGAGTATCATGGATTGGTATATTTCGCCACCAATGATGCCGGTGAGACAATCGCCAATCCTTTCAAGGCTTCGAGGCTTGGCAAGTTTGCAAGTCGTTCAGCAGTCGAGAATAAGTTCGAGAGGTCAGCGACGAGCATCAATCTCAAACCGTCGAGAAGAATCATCTCGTCAGTTATCAATGACTCCTCCGGCAAGGATGATTTCATTGCCAAACTTAGGGAGAAAGGTATTGATATTCTCATCCGTGAGAATAATGATGGTAGAATCTATGGAGTCACTTTCATTGACCACAATACCCATACAGTTCTCAATGGCTCACGACTTGGCAGAGAGTTCTCGGTAAATGCCTTTGAACGTTGGTTCAACGGTGACGGTCAGAAGCCTCAAATCACAATGCCTAATCAGTCCAATGTACCGAACCGGACACAATCGACAAGTCAGACGCAATCAGGAGGTACAGCATCTTCAAACAGTTCTTCAAACCATCAAAACAATCAAGCAAGTCAACAGACATCTTCTTACTCAACCGACTTTGACCAACCATCGCTTCCCGGATTGGATCTGTTCCAGCTCGGTCCCGGCTTCGATGCCGAACAGGAGGCTATGAACCGAGAAATGGAGCGTCGCAAGAGAAAGAAGAAACGCCGCGGCCCACATTTGTAAAATCACTTAACACCCGATAAAAATGTCGCAACAAGAAGACGACCTCAGGGCATTGGCTAAAATCATGGATTTACTCCGTGGTTTGAGCATACTCGTTGTGGTCACAAATATCTATTGGTTCTGCCAAGACCTCATAGGGGAATGGCAGTTCCACCCTCAGACAATGAAAATCCTGCATGGTCTTGACGATGCCGGGAAACTCTTTCATAACCCTTGGAACGCCAAATGGTGGTCTTTGTTACTTCTTGCCCTTTCGTGCTTCGGCACGAAGGGGGTCAAGAATGAGAAGATCCAATGGCACCAGATATGGATAATATTGAGTATAGGAGCCGGATTATTCTTTCTAAACTGGTGGATGGTTGCCGCCGGCCTACACCTTATTTATATAATAACTACTGTAGCCGGATATGTCTGTCTGCTATTGGGAGGTGTATGGATGAGCCGAATGTTGAAGAACAATATGATGGATGACCGTTTCAACGAGGAGAATGAATCCTTCATGCAGGAAACAGAACTTAAAGAGAATGAGTATTCAGTCAATCTTCCTACCAAGTTCTATTACAAAAAGAAATGGAATAGAGGCTGGATAAATGTTGTCAATCCGTTTCGTGCCTCTATTGTGCTTGGCACTCCCGGTTCAGGTAAGTCATACGCAGTGGTCAATAATTTCATTAAACAGCAGATAGAGAAAGGATTTGGCCTGTATGTATATGATTACAAGTATCCGGATTTGAGCACAATAGCGTACAACCACATGCTCAATAACCAGAAGGGATATGGTGAAAATCCACCGGAGTTCTATGTAATCAACTTCGATGACCCGGAGAGGAGCCATAGATGCAATCCAATCCATCCGGCGTTCATGACCGATATAGCGGACGCATACGAATCGGCATACACTATCATGCTCAACCTCAATAGAAGTTGGGTGCAGAAACAGGGTGACTTTTTTGTGGAGTCTCCGATTGTACTCTTCGCTGCAATCATCTGGTATCTTCGATGCTTTGAGTATGGTAAGTACTGCACATTCCCTCATGCCATCGAATTCCTGTGCCGTCGCTATGAGGATATTTTCCCGATTCTGACGAGTTATCCACAGCTGGAGAATTACCTTTCTCCATTCATGGACGCATGGCTTGGAGGCGCGGCAGAGCAGTTGGCAGGACAAATCGCATCTGCAAAGATTCCTTTGTCGCGTATGATTTCACCACAACTCTATTGGGTAATGACAGGAGATGATTTCACTCTTGACATCAATAATCCTGAGCACCCTAAAATACTATGTGTAGGCAACAATCCTGACCGTCAGAACATCTACGGTGCGGCATTAGGACTCTACAATTCTCGAATTGTAAAGCTCATCAACAAGAAGGGAATGCTGAAGTCCGGTGTCATCATAGATGAGCTCCCGACCATATACTTTAAGGGGCTGGACAATCTAATTGCCACAGCACGAAGCAATAAGGTCGCTGTATGCCTCGGCTTTCAGGACTTCTCTCAGTTGAAGCGTGACTATGGTGATAAGGAAGCCGCTGTGGTGATGAACACCGTTGGCAATATCTTCTCCGGGCAGGTCGTTGGCGAGACCGCCAAAACACTCTCCGAGCGATTCGGCAAGGTTCTCCAGAAACGCCAGTCAATCTCAATCAACCGTCAGGATGTTAGTCATTCTTTCAATACCCAATTGGATTCTCTCATCCCGGCAAGTAAAATATCAACCTTAACTCAGGGTATGTTTGTCGGTGCTGTCTCCGATAACTTCGACCAGCGCATAGACCAAAAGATTTTTCATGCCGAGATTGTGGTTGACAGTGACGCGGTAAATAAGGAAACCGCCGCTTACCAGCCAATCCCTGTAATAACTGACTTCAACGATGATACTCCAGACAAATCCGGCATGAAAGCCGAGATTCAACGCAACTATGACCAGATAAAGATTGATGTGATAGACATCGTAAGACGCGAGACTGCACGCATTGCAGCAGACCCAAACCTCCGTCATCTGTTGGATATGAAACCACGATAGATTGTTTACTGCCACAAATTCAGTAATATACGTGTGGTGGTCTATGATAAAAGAGGACTTTTGAGAAAAATGAAAAATTTTTTCAAAAAAGTTCTCTTTTTTTCTTCTGCCAATTCAACAAGTTAGAGATGCCGTCGAAAAAAAGTTGATTTTTTATGTAGCAGAGTCTATATATACTCTACAATCGGGGGATTTTTTACGCTATAATTTTGCAGCATAATCTTCAAAAACAAAGAATTATGCACACTGGAATATTAACCCCCTTCATCGCCGGAATGCAACCTCAGCATACAGCCGATGACTCAATGAGAGACCTGCTTGAGGACATCAATGAGAAACTCCAAGTTCTCATCGAAATCCAGCAGGCACGTCAGCCTCCCTTCCACAGTCAGCCCGAAGTCAAGACCATAGGTAACGAGATAGACACCAGTTGGATTGAACCCAACCGCTGGTATGACAACGGCCATTTCTGTCGAATTTTCGACGTAGCCAAGATTACCGCTCAAAAGTGGCGTTCAAAGGGTCTCATATCCTATATCAAGTTAGGCAGAAATGTCCGCTATCCCGGTCATGAGATAATCCGCTTTATCAATGTCTATGCGTCACCACGCAACTACGCAGTCATCAAGATTACTGAAGTTGACGAAGAATAAATCCCCGAATTTTAATCAAAACACATACCCATACTCCAAAAATGGAAACCATCCAAGAAGAAGTGCTGATTGCCCGAAACAACGAGACCGGGCAGGTAGGTGCAGTGACCGGACTCAACGAGGACGGCACACCAAAGATGACCGATGTAAAGTCGGCGAAACTCTCCGACCTTGTGAAATTCACAAAAGGTCAGAACCCACTCGAAGCATTCATGTCGAATTTCATGCGTCAGTGCAAGAATCCAACGACATTCGGCTTCTTCAAAGTCCCGGCTGACCGATACGAAAGTGTTGGCATGGCAATGGCTGACTTTATAAAGGATCCCGAAACCAATGCAGAGATTCTCAAAGAATTCAAGGTCGAGCAACCTTCAGTCGAGAAGACGCAATCCGAGACTATGTCGGAACCTCAGCCCGAAGCAAAGACAGCTGTTGCACCTGAGACTCCCGGCGGCAAGTTATCTGCGATTGATGAAAGCAAAATCGACTGGAGCAACATCAAGCAGAAATGGGGCATCGACAAAAATGCAATCGACCCGAAAGACCTCACGGAAATGCTCCACAACCGAAAGTCGAAGCTCATGACACTCAACGCCGATTATTTCGGTGAGAAGTTCGACATCGAAGCTCGTCTCTCTTTCCAGACCAATCCAGACGGAAATGTGACCGTTAAGCCTCACTTCATCAGAACCGAGCCTGACCTGTCTCAGGAGTTCTGCGGTGTGAAGTTCACCAAGGAGGACAAGGAGATGCTCAAAAACACCGGCAACCTCGGCCGTGTAGTGGAAATCACAGATGCCAACGGCAACAAGATTCCTTCGTTTGTCAGCATCGACCGCATGACTCACGAGTTGCAGGCTTCCCCGGCGAATGTCTATATCCATGACAAAATTTCCCAGACAGACCTTTCGCCAAAGGAGATTGCTATACTTAAATCCGGGAAGCAGCTCCCCATAGAGTTCACTGACGCCAAAGGAGCGACATACCATGTTGTGCTTCAATACAGTGCCGCTGAACAGAAAGTAGAGTTTGTTCCCCGTCCGTGTCGTCTTGAAAACATACAGAAGCAGGAGGAGGTCAAGAAGGAGAATCATACTGAAACTCTCAACAACGGTGCCAAGGAGCAGGAGAAGAAGCAGAGTTGGACTCTCGAAGACGGTAGCATCAAGCCAATTGGGAAATGGAAAAATGTTCATTTCACCGACCAGCAAAAGGCTGATTATGCCGCAGGAAAAACAGTGAAAGTCGAAGGCTACATCGACAAACAGGGCAAAGAGTCAACGGTCTATGTCAAGTTTGACCCGGTGAAAGGTCGTCCGTTTCCTCATTCAACCAATCCTGACGAGGCTCAATCCATCAAGCCTGCCGTCGAGAGTGAAACTCAGTTCGCTGTGAACAACGAGGGCAAAACCAACGAGGCTACCAAGAATGTCAATGAACCTCTCCAAAAGGGGCAGACCGCCCCAAAGGATGAGGAACAGCAGAAGCAACAACGTAAGCCCAAAGGCCCCAAAATCTAAATAACCATATAACCTCAACAAGTGCCGGCAGATGATGCCGTCTGTCGGCACTCTTAAAAATCAACTCAATAAAAATTTCTAAAAAACATATAACTATGATTACCGTAATCGCACAATCCGCACGTATCGCACGCACAATCTCTTACGCCCTCGGCGCAGACTTCGAGTATAATGGCTACTACGCCAACGAGAAATACTTCATCACATGGACCTACGGTCACATGGTGGAACTATCTGCCCCCGGTATGGGACGCGACTTCTGGCTCTCGAATCAGTCATTCCCAATCCTTCCGGAGAGCTATCCTCTCACTCACGCCCCTTCACAACACGCCCCCGGTCGCTATATGCCTGACCCGCAGCTCGCTGTCATCAAACATCTGCTCGAAAAGAGCAGGAAGGTGATTCTTGCGACCGACCCCACCAACCGTGGTGACCTTATGGCCGGGTATCTCATCCGCTTCCTCGGATTTGAGGGTAAAGTAATCCGCATCGCTCTCAACGACCTGATGCACGAAACCATCAAAAACGCGATTACCTATCCTTCGGACAATTCTTCCAAATTTGCCGACAATCTGAACGAACTGGAGGCGTATGACCGCATGGACTGGCTCATAAATCTCAATATCAACCGAGCCATCGCATTCTCTGTAGGCCGCAATACCTACCCGGTGTCACACACTTCGCTTCCCATTCTGCATCTTGTCGCAGAGCGCGAAAAGGAAATCAGGGATTTTTCACCCCAAAAGACTATCATCCCAACTATCACAATGAGGGATGCTGAAGGAGAGGTATTCTCATTCCGCAGCACAGCAGAATGGGATGAGATTCCAGAAGAGTTCAAGAAGGATGTTAAAGCCGGCGCATCGGTCGAGGTAGTCAATATCGAAACGGAAGAGGTCGATACCAAGTCACCCAAGCTGCTAAACATTGAAGAACTTCAGAAAGTAGCTGCGCTACATTTCGGCATGGATCCATTGGAAACATATCGAATCGCAAGGGGACTATACGAGAAGAAAAGGATCTCATTCCCCGGCAGTTCCCGCGAGGGATTGATACGGCGTGATTTCGATGACTTCAAGAAAGACATATATCCGGCGATGCGTAATGCAGAGTGCTTCAAGAATCTCATGGGTGATAGCTACACGCCATACTACACACCTTCAGCGAAGTCACTTTACAACCGCCCTCATGGTATTGTACTCACAGCTTTTCCCCTTGTAGGGCTGTCAGACGACGAGCGGAAGATAATCTACCTTGTTGGTAGAGGAATGTTGGCAACCTTCCAACGCAGTTTCCGCCGAATAGTGACAAAAGTGACCCTTGCATGTCGTGGGCACCAATTCGTAGCCAAATATAGGAAAGTTGTTCGCATCGGCTGGGTTAGACTGTTCGATGACACCATCAAATCTTCACGAGCTGTACCCAATGTGGAGGTTGGCCAAACCCTGACTATTGAGTCAGTCGGGGAAATTGGACGAACCACTAACCAGCCGAAGCCTATGGATGACTTTACATTGTTAAAGGCTTCACTCTCACTACACGCTTCCGGTTGCGAAGAGGGAGTCGTGAAAGACATCCGATTTCTAAGGTCAAAAGGGTATCTCCACCGAAATATTGCCGGAGAATATGCCCTGACTGAGAAAGGGCAAGCTCTCGCTTATGTCACTCGTGGCATGAGAATCGCGTCTCCGGAAGACCTTGAGTTCTGGGAGGAAGCGGTATATCAAACTGTCAGTGACCAGCTTTCCAAGCAGGTGTTCGACGGACTGCTTCACCGCTATGTGACGAAGGTGACCAACGAACTTCTCGCATCCCACAAACTATCAAAACCTCTGGGAGTTGAGGAGGTCTGTCCCAAGTGCGGACATGGCAAGATGAGAATCTTCGGCAAAATTGCCAAATGCAATGACCCGGAATGTGGACACTACATCCATCGACAGATCCAAGGTGTAACCCTCAGCAGCCGTGAGATTCACAATCTTCTCTCGATAGGTTCAACCTCTACTATCAGAGGGTTCATCGGAGCGGACGGCAAACCGTTCGCCGGGAAGGTAACGCTTGATGATAATCATAGTCCTATTGTCATTCAAGTGAGTAAATGAAGTCTTAATCAACGCAATAAGACGTGGAAAGGGCTCCTCATAAGGGAGTCTTTTACATTTCTAAGCAATATCCAAACCTCAATATGAAAATCAAAAACTTACCACCATATCCATCTCTCGACAGATATATTCTATGTCTGTTGAACTACATGGAGGAACATAAATTCCCCAAAACGCCGGATTATTCCGAAGTCGAACAACAGGCAGACAGAGCCATTGACGCTTTTTGTGAAGCTCGTCTGAATGGCAAAAGTGTGAGTGCCGCCTCCGAAACAGCAACGCAAATTCTCTTTGAAAATATCGGAGAGTCGGAGTATGAGGTAGTTGAGAAAATTCTCACCGAAAATTCCTCTTTCACAGTTGATCTGACCGAAGACGAATGGGTTGACTACTGGGTCAACCGCATCCTTGAAGATGTACCTGACCTTTTCGATGGCTGTGAGTTCCTCTCATACGGAATCTCGGCGGCAGATATAGATATAATGAACGATGAAATCATCGGTCGAATAACAAACTACTTTGAAACACTCGGATTCAATGGCATACAATAGATTACAAACTATGCGCAACCTAAGTACATGACAAAAATTTGAAGATATCTAATTTTGGCTTGTAGTGAGGTC
>ERZ777305.740-NODE-740-length-49848-cov-7.587050_pt1 | contig 49848 bp, 42 predicted proteins | sample MGYA00374965_ERZ777305 | MGnify/ENA primary metagenome ERZ777305 (study PRJEB29328, sample SAMD00013331) | mouse gut metagenome | study: EMG produced TPA metagenomics assembly of the Metagenome analysis of fecal microbiota from mouse which was promoted...
AAGAACCTATCCTTTCAATAAATCTACCATCTCGTGGTGCCCTGCTATCGGCGACGACAATAGGATAATAAGCGTAGCCTTTGCGGCCATGACGCTGTAATCTGATTTTTGTTGCCATAAAACTTGCCGGTTTTTGTTATTGAATAAAATAGTTTTGGCCTTCCATCCTCCGGCATGCGGAGTCGCTCGGGCCGTTTGCGGTTGCAAAGTTAACTCTATTTGCCCAATCTGCAAAGTTTTTATGATTTTTTTTGTAATTTTGCAGCGGAATTATTCCTCTCCTTATTAATCATCTCTTTCCCGCAGAATAATTATGTCAGAAAATATGCTGTTGTCGCGCCTTGACGGCCTTGATGCCCGATTCGAGGAAGTATCGACTCTGATAACCGATCCGGCCGTGATTTCCGACCGGAAAAGATATGTACGTCTCACCAAGGAATACCATGACCTTGAAGAGTTACTCGGTGTCAGGAGGAAATACGAGAAGGCACTGTCGGCCATCGAGGAGTCGAAGATGATAATCTCGTCGGAAAGCGATGAGGAAATGCGGCAGCTTGCCCGCGACGAAATGGAAGAGGCAACCGCACAGCTGCCGAAGTTTGAGGAGCGCATCAAACTCCTTCTGATTCCGGCCGATCCTGACGATGCGAAAAACGCCATAGTGGAGATCCGCGGAGGCACTGGCGGAGACGAGGCCGCTCTATTTGCCGGCGATCTTTTCAGAATGTACCAGAAATTCGCGGAAACGCGGGGCTGGCAGCTTGCCGTATCCTCATTCACCGAAGGTACCGCCGGAGGTTATAAGGAAATAGTTTTCACGCTCACGGGTCAGGATGTATACGGCGTGATGAAATACGAGAGTGGCGTTCACCGCGTGCAGCGTGTCCCGGCCACAGAAACCCAGGGACGCGTCCATACATCTGCGGCCACAGTCGCAGTGCTTCCCGAGGCGGAGGAATTCGACGTGGAGATTCATGAGGGAGAAATCAAATGGGATACTTTCAGGTCGGGAGGAGCCGGAGGCCAGAACGTGAACAAGGTGGAATCCGGTGTCCGTCTGCGTTACAAATGGAAGAATCCGAACACTGGCGTTGTCGAGGAGATTCTTATAGAATGTACCGAGACCCGCGATCAGCCAAAGAACAAGGAGCGGGCACTCTCGCGTCTGCGCTCGTTCATCTATGACAAGGAGCACCAGAAATACCTCGACGACATAGCGTCGCGGAGAAAGACCATGGTAAGCACCGGCGACCGGTCGGCCAAAATCCGCACATACAATTTCCCGCAGGGACGCATCACGGACCACCGTATAAATTATACAGTCTACAATCTCGCTGCGTTCATGAACGGTGAAATCAGCGAATGTATCGACCGCCTCACAATAGCGGAAAACGCCGAAAAACTTAAGGCATCCGAACTGTAACCGTAATCAAATGCCCCCTCCGTTTGTTTATAATACAAGGAGGGGGTTATTATTGATTTCATTTTGCCTCCGCCTTATCCGTCAAATCAATTCAAGGTCATATATTATGAAAACACTATCTATCATATTTTATATTGTAGGTTCGCTGCTTCTTATCGCATCTTGTTTCACCACCGGAGTCACCATCACCTGGGTGTTGGGCGGAGTAGCCGTCGTATGTCTTATTCTCGGATGCGTGTTTCAGTTCCGCAACCACCCGATGACAGCCAGGATGCGCCGCAAAAATTCATGACGGGAGAGAAAGCTGAATCGGCCTCTTGCTCAGCAAAGGGTCCTAACCGAGTTTCAGCCGTGCCTTTGCAAGAGTCTCCGGCTTTCCTATATCGATAAGTTCAAGTTCGGGGACATAATGCTCCCTGATTGTCACGCCCTCGCGTCCGGCCAGCAGCCAGTCCATCACCGGGAATGCCTCACGGCCCGATTCCCGCGCATAACGCCTGATGTCGGCCACTCCATGCGCCGACACCATGTAGATACCACTGAAGGCATGTTCCGTCAGCCCGGACAAACTGGCTGATGTCTCCGGGCGGAACTCTCCGGTGTTCCGATTATGCCATCCTCTGAGATTATTCCGTACATCGAAAAGCAGGCGCCGGGAAGACTCCCTGCCACTTGTGAGCAGCGTAACATCGGCATTCATCTCTTTATGGAAGTCTCTCAGTGAAGAGAGATCCGCATTGCTGATTATGTCCACATTGTGAACGAGTATCGGGCCGCTGTCATCACCGAACAGCGGGGCAGCCTTTACAATCGCGCCACCAGTGTCAAGCAACGATTCCGACTCGTCGCTTACCGCGATCTCCACACCGAAACTGCGGCTTGAAAGGAAATCTTTCACCTGACCGGCAAAGTGATGGACATTGACCACTATCCGGCAGAACCCTTCATCCCGGAGTTTGATTATTACTCTTTCGAGCATCGGAATACCACCTACAGGCACAAGTGCCTTTGGATGTTCCAGAGTCCAGGGGCGCAGCCTCGTGCCGAGTCCGGCGGCAAGTATCATTGCATTCATAATTCTTTTCTTATTCCTTGCTCCCGATGCACTACCACAACTCTTGTATCGGGATATTTTCTTTTTATCTCTCCTGCCACAGCCTCGGCACAATATACCGACCGATGCCTCCCGCCGGTACATCCGAAACCTATCTGAAGACTGCTGAAGCCTCTCCTCAGATAGCATTCCACAGAGGTGGCGACCATCTCCATGGACTTCGCAACAAATTTGTCAGCCTCTCCCCTCTCCTGCAGGAATTCCATCACGGGAGCATCCAATCCGGTAAGCGCTTTGTACTGTTCATATCGGCCAGGATTATGCATGCCCCGACAGTCGAACATGAATCCGCCACCATTGCCGCTGTAGTCTTCCGGATACCCCAGTTTGTAAGAGAAGCTGAATACAGTCACGGTAAGTCCGGAGTCTTTGGATGGCGGATCGAAACGCGTGTCCGCCGCAAGTTCGCGACAAACACGTCTCAGTTCCGGATACCGGCTGACGGCCTCGGCATCGACCGCAGAGGCAAGATTACGGAGAGCCGGAGAGATACTCTCCAGGAAATGGGCGCGACGCTGCACAAGCCCCCGGAACCCGTATGCCCCCAAAACCTGTAGCGTGCGGAAAAACACAAACAGCGGCAGACTGTTCATCATAATGGAGGAATCACATCCTGCACGCGCGCCATACTCTTCGGCGTAATACCGGAACATCTCCATCCTGAATCCATCGGAGAATCCCGCTTTTGCCTGCCATAGAAACGACACGGCATCGTAAACCGAAGGACCGGTTCTGCCACCTTGAAAATCTATAAAATAGGGACGCCCCCCGCACATCATCACATTACGGCTCTGACAGTCACGCATCATGAACCCCTGAAATGAAGAATCCACACCGACAAGATCCTCCGCCATGCGGTCGAAATCATCCTCAAGAAGTTCTTCGTCGAACTGCACGCCGGAAGGCTTGAGAAACTCGTATTTGAAATAATTCAGGTCCCACAACACCTGGCGGCGACAGAAAGGACGATACTCGGTCGACCTCTCCCAGAGTTCCCGCGGCACAAGCTGCATCCTCACCAGATTCTTCAGTGCGAGTCTCACAGCCGGACGGCATTCCTCTTCCTTGCCAAGGAGGGAGAACAGCGACACATCGCCGAGGTCCTGCTGAAGATAATGCATGCCGGCGTCCGACACGGCGTAAATCTCCGGTACCGGCACACCCTGCGACAAAAAAACTGAATCCAGCGCAATAAACGAACGGCAATCCGCAGCACAGTCTCCGGCAGTGCCTATCACGCTCAACCCTCTCTCCGGAACTCCGAGACGGAAATATCTGCGGTCGCCTCCGGCAGAAGCAAGAGGATTCACGACAGAGGGTTCCACGCCGAAACGCGACTTGAAAAGTTCTGAAAGTATCTTAATATCTTCCATTTTTTATTAAAATATTGACCTCACCACGCAAAAAACGGTTTATTATAGATGGAGCGATACCATTCCTCCCCGTCAGGATCTGCTTTTTTATAGAAGAGGTCATAAACGGTTTCTGATACTGCAAATTTAACTGAATTTCTCCATTACCGGGTAATAACCGCTCACAAAGTAAAAAAAAATTCGTAAATTTGCGTCCGGAAGGCAAAATAAAATCGGCAACGGCATTTCTCATAAAGACGAAATAATCAACCCAAAATATCATATCACAATGGCAAAGATTGAAAATTACAATTTCAAGGACAAAAAAGCTATCGTCAGAGTAGACTTCAATGTGCCTCTTGATGAAAACGGCAACATAACCGACGACACACGAATCCGCGGCGCCCTCCCCACACTCAAGAAAATACTCGCCGACGGCGGAAGTCTCATCCTGATGTCGCACATGGGGAAACCGAAAGGCAAGATCAACCCCAGACTCAGTCTCCTTCAGATCCGCGACGCGGTGGCCAAGGCTCTGGGCCGCGATGTGAAGTTCGCACCCGATTGCGCCAAGGCGCGGGAAGCGGCCGGAGAATTAAAGCCAGGAGAGGTCCTTCTTCTCGAAAACCTCCGGTTCTATCCTGAAGAAGAAGGAAAACCGACGGGCATCGACAAGACCGACCCCGGATATGAAGCCGCAAAGAAGGAGATGAAAGAGAGTCAGAAGGAATTCGCCAGGACCCTGGCCAGCTACGCCGATGTCTATGTGAACGACGCCTTCGGCACCGCGCACCGACGCCATGCCTCAACCGCCGTCATTGCCGACTATTTCGACCATCAGGACAAGATGCTCGGCTTCCTGATGGAGAAAGAAGTGAAAGCCGTCGACAATATCCTCAAGGATATCAAGCGTCCCTTCACCGCTATCATGGGCGGTTCTAAAGTGTCCACCAAGATAGGCATAATCGAGAACCTCATGGACAAGGTCGACAATCTCATCCTCTGCGGAGGCATGACTTACACCTTTGCCAAGGCACGCGGAGGCAAGATCGGTGATTCCATCTGCGAGAACGACAAACTCGACCTGGCGCTTGACATCATCAGGAAGGCCGAGGAAAAAGGAGTGAACCTTGTGCTCGGCACGGATTGCGTGGCGGCCGACTCATTCAGCAACGACGCGAAGACAATGGTTTGCCCCGCCGACAATATCCCCGACGGATGGCAGGGTCTTGATGCAGGTCCCGACTCGATTCTCGCATTCCGCGAGGCTATCGTTCCCGCCAAAACCATTCTCTGGAACGGTCCGGCAGGAGTGTTTGAGTTTGACAACTTCATTACAGGATCCAAAGCAATAGCGGAGGCAATCGTCGAGGCTACCGACAACGGCGCTTTCTCGCTCGTAGGAGGCGGCGATTCGGTGGCATGCGTCAACAAATTCGGCCTGGCCGATTCTGTAAGCTATGTATCGACCGGCGGCGGAGCTCTTCTTGAAGCAATCGAAGGAAAAGTCCTCCCGGGTGTGGCTGCAGTCGAGGACAAATAAATATGGAATAACAGATGAAACGGCCAGAAACCGTTCCATACTTTCCAGCTGGGGCGCTTCCTTGCGAGGCGCCCCCTCTTTTTAAAGATAATCCCCCCCTTCAGCCGGATTAAGATATAAAAGATTTACAGTGGAGTCTGCAGCAACAGCCTACCGGTTAAAAAATGTGTTGTAAAACATCTTTCTGATGTTAAAACCATAATAAAAAGTAAAATTTGCCACTGCCGATTAAAAAAATAGAATTGGAATATTGACTTTTTTAAAAAATATAGTAATTTTGTATTCGCAAGCTACGGAATCTGAACAACCGCAAGCTTCGGTCAAAATCCCTAAAAGGAAAACTCCCTGTTACCTGCAATATCATGAAACTTAGTCCCGCCATCGGAACTGACCATGAAACGGAGTCTCGGGAGCTACTGAAACAGACAGAAATTCAGAAATAACTAAAACCAAAATTTAATCATTTAATCAAATCAAACTAATTTAAACGATTATGGAATCTCAGAAACCTATGGCTCCCAAGCCTGCAGCCGCCACGGCGACAGCAAAAGTGAAAAAGGAAGAAAAAATCAGTAACATCCGCGGTATCCGCAACGCATTCGTTGTGATTCTCTGCTGCGCGGTAGCAGCCGTGCTGATTTTCCTCTTCGGAATGGGAGCACCCGGCAACTTCGAGGGAGGCACAACCGACGGACACCCCCTGAACCTGGCCGGAACAGTCTACAAAGGTGGATTCATCGTGCCGATTCTGATGACCCTTCTTCTCACGGTGATCGTTCTTTCGATCGAGCGCTGGATCGCCATCAGCTCCGCATCGGGCAAGGGCAACACCGCCAAGTTCGTAGCCGACATCAAGGCTGACCTCGCCGCCAACAAGATCGACGCAGCCATGGACCGCTGCCGCAAGCAGAAAGGCTCTGTCGCATCGGTTGTCTACAACACGCTGGTCCGCTACAAAGAGATGGATGCCAACAACGAACTCTCCAAAGAGCAGAAGCTTACAGTGCTCCGCAACGAGGTAGAAGAGGCAACCGCTCTCGAAATGCCCGGTCTGTCGCAGAACCTCCCCATCCTCGCGACCCTCACCACTCTCGGTACTCTGGTCGGACTTCTCGGAACTGTGATGGGTATGATCAAGTCATTCCAGGCCCTCGCATCCTCCGGCTCGCCTGACTCCACAGAGCTCTCCACCGGTATCTCCGAGGCCCTCGTGAACACCGCGTTCGGTATCGCTACCGGTGCATTCGCCGTTATCTCCTACAACTTCTTCACCAACAAGATCGACAACCTCACCTACGCTATCGACGAAATCGGTTTCTCTATCGTGGCAACATTCGCTGCTACCCACAAATAATAGAGCGGACAAAACAACATTCAATCAAACCGATAAAAGTTTATAGCTAATATGGGAAGAGTAAAAATAGCAAAGAAGAGCACATTCATCGACATGACCGCGATGAGTGATGTGACGGTGCTGCTGCTTACCTTCTTCATGTTGACATCCACATTCCTTTCCAAGGAACCGGCCACGGTGATCACTCCCCCCTCGGTATCTACCGAGAAGGTACAGGAGACCAACTATGTGCAGGTACTTGTGAATCCCGAAGGGAAAGTCTGGCTTACGATGAACAACGATACTTCATCCAACTGGAGTAACGAAAAGATGCGCATAGCGCTTCTCGACAAAGTAAGCGAGATTTACAACGAGTCGCATAAGAACAAGATAAGCTTCACTCCGGAGCAGAAATATGCTTTTAGCAAACTGGGTTCGTTCGGCGTGCCCCTCAACCAGATGGGCGAGTTCCTCAACCTGGCATCGCAGCCGGAAGGACAGACCCAGATGGACAAGTGGCTGCAGGGCGAGGACAATAATCCAAACCACGTGACAGGAATTCCTATCACATGGAACCAGGATGAGTCGAAGCCCACAGAATTCCAGATGTGGATGAAGGCCATGCGCCAGACCGACAACACCAACCTGGCCGACAAGATCAAGGACGGTACGGGCGTGGCAATCAAGGCTGACCAGAACACATCGTTCGATGTGGTCCACATGGTGATGGACAATCTGCAGACCATCCACATGAACAAGTTTACGTTATTGACCGCTCTGAAGGGCGCAGAAGAATAAAGAAATGGCAGAAGTTCAACAAAATGATGGTGGGGGCAAAGGCAAAAACCACCAGAAAAAGATGCAAATCCGCGTGGATTTCACGCCGATGGTCGACATGAACATGTTGCTTATCACATTCTTCATGCTCTGTACGACAATGATCAAATCACAAACTCTGACGATAGCACTCCCGTCCAACGAGAAAGTCGACAATGTGGAAAACATGTCGCAGGCTTCGGCCGATGACGCCGTTACCATCATTCTCGATGCCAAGCGCAAGACCGGCTCGTTCGAAGTGGATACTGTCAATGGAAAGATTGTTCCGGTGATTTACTACTATTTCGGTAAACCCGGCGGAGACGCAGGTCTGGGAAACACTCCCGAGAGCGTGTCGGCTAACAACAATCTCCAGGAATCCGAATTCCTTGGCAACGATGAGAAGTCCGGTGCCGCCCGCGGCATCCGCGCCATCATCCAGCAGCGCAACAAGGAAGTCCTTACCGAAGTCAACAAGCTGAAAGAGAAATACGCCAACGGCGGTTTCGGATCGCTCGAGACCAAAGATGGCCGCGAACAGGCTCAGGCAGCTTACGACGAGGCAGCGTCAAAGGTCAGAAAGGATGAAAATCTGAAGAAACCGATCATCATCATCAAATCCACTCCCCAGGCATCCTTCGGAAGCCTTGTGGAAGTGCTCGACGAGATGCAGATCAACTCGATTTCCAAATATCAGATCGACAACATGACCAAGGCCGATTCCACAATGGTGATCGATTACCAGAACCGTCATCATAAATAATGTTAGATTTATTAATCTTTAAAAGCAGAAATCACAATGGCTAAGAAAAGTGTAGATCTGACATCACAGGAATGGCGAAATCTTGTATTCGCCGGAAAGAATCAGGACTTCGGTGCCTATCAGCTCCGCAAGCAGAGCGACAAGCGTCACAACATGGCGTTCCTCTACATGCTCATGGGTCTGGTGGTGATATTCATACTCATTATCGCACTTAGCAAATACTCCGACTATCGTGCCGAGCAGGATGCCATAGCTCTTCAGGAACAACGCGAGAAGATGATGGCGGCCCAGATCACTCAGGAAGAGGAAGTGCAGGAAGAGCCCGAAGTTGAAGAACAGAAATTCGAACAGCCCGAGATAGAGGTGCCCGAAGAGGTGCTCGCCACCGTACAGGTAACCCAGATCGCCATCGTCGACGCCGACAAGGTGAAGAACGAGGTGATGGACATGGATGCCCAGAAAGAGGACAACACCGCCCGCGGTGTCGTAACTCAGGAAGGTAGCGACGACGCCGATAAGTTCAAGGCTGTGCAGGAGCAGGTAGTGGTCAAGGAGCCCGAGCCTGAGAAGCCCAAGGAGGAGGAAATTTTCGTTGCGGTGGAACAGCAGGCTGAATTCCCCGGAGGCCAAACCGCTCTTATGAAATGGCTCAGCAACAACGTCCGCTATCCGGAATCTGCACAGCAGAACGACATCCAAGGTCGCGTGGTTGTAAGATTCGTGGTCGAGAAAGATGGCTCCATCGGAGCCGCGACAATTGTCAAAGGTGTCGACAAAGACCTTGACCGCGAAGCTCTGCGGGTAGTGAAGAAGATGCCCAGATGGCAGCCCGGTAAGAACAACGGTGTCGCCGTACGAAGCTACTTCAACCTCCCCGTGGTGTTCAAACTCCAGAATCAGTAATGATGAGATTCCAATATCGAAAGGGGGCAGCTTACAAAGGCTGCCCTTTTTCTTTTTTATTTCAGACCCTTTCTGTAATTTTGCACTGTCGTTTCGTTTCGGAGCCTGAACTCTGAACATAGCGTGATATGAATTGTTAATTTTACATAAGGACGGATCAGACGGATCAGACCGGATTTTTTACTTTCAATCCGGAAAAGACGATTCTGAGAACCGACCGGTAACCCTTAAATATCAAAGTTATGACTGGTAATGAAAACAATGGCACTCCCAAGGGAGGACGCCTCGCATTCGGAATTCTGATGGTGATCGTATATCTCTGTGTGGGACTTCTCTTTATCTTCGACATCTTCAGAATCGACAACAACGCAATCTCCTATACAGTCGGCGGAATCCTGATAGTCTATGGAATCTGGCGCGGATACCGCCTCTACCGAGGCTGGAACTGAAGTCACAGCAGGAGGGCATCAAACCATATCTTATAAATCCAAGCAGAAGTGAAAACATATATCAAGACCATATTGCTGATCTCCGCGCTGATATTGCCGGGGGCTGTCTCCTGCACAAAGGTGAAACGCGGGGAATATGCCAAAGGAAGCGCCACCATTTTTTGTGACGACGGTTTCCGCAACGCAATCCAGGAGGAAATAGAGGTATTCGAATACAGCTACCCCGGCTCTTCAATCATACCCTTCTTTGTGAGCGAGCAGGAAGCCATCGACACAATGCTCACCGACAACACCCAGGCCATCGTGATCACCCGCGAATTCACCAAAGAGGAACGTGAGTACATGAAGAGCAAATACAAACGGGTGGTGCGCCAGCATTGCATAGCAATCGACGCCGTAGCTCTGATAACCAACCGGGACAATAATGTAACCTCTTTGAGCGTCAACGAAATCAAAGAGATTCTCAACGGAAGGATCACCAGATGGAGCCAGCTTGCAGGCAACGACACCACCTCCATAAAGCTTGTATTCGACAATGTCGGGTCTTCTACCGTCAGCTACATGCGCGACAGATTTCTGCCTCAGGGCAAAAAGATATCAGACAATCCCAATGCCTACGCCCAGAAAGACAACGCCTCGGTATTCGACATCGTGAAGAAAGACCGTGACGCCCTCGGCATAATCAGCGTGAGCTGGCTTGGCCATGACCTCAGTGATGCCAGGAAAGTGCCGGTGGACCAGCGATATAAAGACTATCAGAACCAGAACGACACAATCGCCACCGAACTCACGACTCAGGTGAATGTGGTGAAAGTAAGCAATCCGACCGAAGAAAATGATTTCAATCCTGTCGCTTACAAGCCTTATCAGGCCTACATCAATTCGGGTGAATATCCATTGTTCAGAAAGGTCTACATGGTCTCTACGGCACCCAACTCCACTGTGCTGCATTCCTTCTACGCGTTCGTCACCGGATTCGCCGGTCAGAAAATCCTGATGAAGACAGGAATACTTCCGTACAACAGCCACGCAAGAGTGGTGGAACTAAAATGACATCCTGATACGTCGAAATCTGTCACGCCATTATTTTCGTAACATGGATGCCAAAGGTAAAAATATGGCAATTCCATATTTCCGATACAATTTATAAGCAGTTGGCACGTAAAATATATTAGGATAATAATCGAAATCATAAGTGGCATTAAAAAATTAGTTAATGCTGTTTCGGATGGATTTTGGAGCAATTTTGCCAAGTAGAAGAAGGAGTGATGCGAGCATCACGACTGATGGGACTTGGGCAAAATTGCCCAAAAGACACAGAAAGAGCATTAACGAAAAAATCCACTTATACGTTAACTAATTTTTAAATGACACTTATAATTGAAAATATAACATATAATATATGAAACTCAAGGGAATTTTTACACTATTTCTTGCCGGAGCCGCGCTGACGTCCACGGCACAGACCCATGTGGAGGGTGCTGAATATTTCAAAGCCGACCAGTTTGAAAATGCCAAGGACCTGCTCCTCAGGAGTCTGAACAATCCTGGCACCGACAAGGCGATAACCGACTATTACCTCGGTCTGATCGCTCTTCAGGAGAACAACGAGGCCGACGCCAGGAAGTATTTTTCCGACGGTGTGGCCGCAAACCCCGAATATGCCTACAACTACGTGGGGGAAGGATTGCTGCTCCTCCGCGCAGACGACCTGAAAGGTGCCGAAGCTAAATTCAAAGAGGCCGACAAGTTGTCGAAGAAAGATCCGGCGCTCCAGATTGCAGTGGCACGTGCGTACGACACTGTCGATCCCGTTAAATATGAGAAGCAGATAGCAAAATATGTGGAGAAGGCAAGAAGGTTCGACATGCAGGATCCTGCCATCTACGTGTTCGAGGGCGACCAGCTCCGCGAGAAAAAAGACTGGGGAGGAGCTGCCGCCAAATACGAGATGGCCGCGAACTACGACAAGAACGCCACCGAGGCCTACGTGAAGTATGCCAACCTCTTCACGATGGTAAATCCCGATTACGCCATCAAGATGCTCTCCAACCTGCTTGCAAATACTCCGGACTCGGCTCTGGGACAGCGAGAGCTCGCCAACGCGTATTACAATAACAAGGACTTCAAGTCCGCGGCGGCCGAGTATGGCAAATATGTCCAGAATCCAAGCCACTTCAAGAAGGATGAGGACCGATATGCATTTCTCCTCTTCTACGGCAACGACTATAAGAAAGGTTATGACTACTCCACTGCGCTTCTTAAAGAGAATCCATCGAACTTCACGGCTCAGCGCTATCAGTTCATGAACGCCGCCCAGCTTCCGGAGATGAAGGATGCTCTGGCCGGAATGGCCGACAAACTCTATGCCGCGCACGTAGCCAACCCCGCGCAGAACAAATTCGCGCCCATCGATTACATCCTCATCGCCCAGGAGTACAACACGGCAGACCGTCCTGACGAGGCTCAGAAAATCCTTGAAAAGGCTATTCAGGAAGATCCCAAAAATCCGGCATTCTACAAGGAACTCGCCATGACCTACGTGGAAGGGAACAATCTTACGAAAGCCACAGAGGCATACGAAGGCTATCTCGCCAACTCTGACGAACCCGGATACAATGACTTTATCCAGCAGGCCACGTTTGCATTCTACGCAGGTGTGGAGAACAAGACAAAGGATACGGCCGCAGCCGAGAAATTCTACGGAATCGCCAAGGATTATGCATCGAAAGCGGCAGCCATCCTTCCCGACAACTACAAGCCCGTGAAGTTCGACGGCGACATCGCACTCCAGAAAGCGGCCGAGGCCGACGTGGCATCCGCAGCTGTCCCCTACTATCAGAAAGCCATTGACCTTCTCGAGGCGAGCCCAAACCGCGACCGCTACGCAACCGACGCCAAGACCATGTACAACTACATGGGCAACTATTATCTCGACCAGAAGGACGTGGCCAAGGCCAAAGAGTATTTTGCTAAATATCTTCAGCTTGACCCAAACAACGAAGATTACCGCAAATTCGTTGAATCCCTGAAATAAGATTCACCACGATACTCCGGCATCGAGAGAAGCACTGCAGATAATTTTACTCAAAAAATAATATTTCGGGTACCGCCTATAGCCGTGCCCGAAATATTATTTTGGAATATACAAAACCTCGCCCTATCTTTGCATTGTGAAATCAACCCAAAAATCCAATAAAAAATGATTAGAAAGAATCAATTGAGAAAGGCCTTCGCGACGGCAGCCGTCGCATTCTCGAGCATTGCTTTGACCACACCCGCGTATGCGTGGGAGTACAATCCGGACAAAAACACCGGCAATCCCATAGGTAATCCTGTGCCGATTCCTGCCGGACGACCCAAGGCTCCCGGCATTTTCGATGTGTACGCCGAGGTCAAGGGCGGCACACTCACCGTGCAGTTCGTGCGCCCGGCAGGCGTATGCGATATGACCGTCACATCAACTTCCGACCCGGTGGGTAAGACCTACACCTTCCCCTCGGAAGCACAGTTCTCGACAACCGTCGACACCACCGACCCCGAGCTCACCCTCGAAATTGTCACAGAGGAAGGCACATCCTATATCGGCAACATACCGATAGAGTAAAATCTCCAAATAAATCTCTCCCGCGCGAAAATCAAGACTATTTTTGCGCATCGGTTGTATTTGATTTTTGGTGACACCAAAATAACCACAAAGGGCTGACTCCTGCAAATGGAATCAGCCTTAATTTTTCAGTCCCTCAAAAAATTTAGCTTAAAGCAATAATTCCCTGTCATTCCGCAATCAAATCGCCTAAAAAAATCAGTTATACAACTGATGAATTCTGTCTCTGACTAATTTTTCAAAGCCACTTAAATATTCATTAACCTCCGCCAACCGATTACACAAATACATTTAAAAGCAAACAAATATTTGACTTTTCTTGCTTTTTAATGTATTTTAATATATATTTGTCGCATTAAACGATATAAGCAAAGTTTAACAATTTTTAAGACATATTTTAACAACTATCAAATTTTTAGCTTATGAAGAAACATCTACTTTTAACGTCAGTGGCGATTGGTCTCGCTGTCGGACTGGCGTCGGCTCTGAGTGCCGTCGCGGCCACCGATGGCGTATATCCCGCCATGATCCGTGAAGACCGGGTGTGGGAATATCTGTGGACCCGTGTCGAGTCCAAAAAGACCGATAAGCCTACCGACTGCGAGTTGTTCCGTATGAGGTTCGACGGCACCGAGGAAAAAAACGGTAAGGAATACCACCGGTTCGTCTATTGCGGCGACCGGGTGAAATGGAGGGAGACCACCGATAAGAAGACAGGGGCCGTCACAAGCACCGACAAGGTGGTGACTCCGAACGACAATCCCACCGTTTACCACCTTCGCGAGGAGCTGGGGAGAGTGTTCGTACTCTTCCCTTATGACAGATGTCATGAGGAGGAATATTTCGCTGAAAAAGGAGAGGAGATATTGCTCTATGATTTCACATTGGGCGAGGGGGAGTCGTTCGCCGGATTCTGGTCCACGGCCGATTATATAGGTGGGCTTATAGACTATCCCGTGCGGGAACTCGAACCCATCGACATCGCCGGAAACAGACGCAGAGTGTTCGGAGTGACGGATTCCTTCAGAGGCGCGTGCGATGGCTATCGTTTTGCCGAGGAGGCCGGATGTCTGAATTTCGGCACTTTAGCGGCACCGGACGCTACCATGAGAATTAATAACGGTGTCGGGTTCTACTGTGATCTGCAAAAAATATATGACGGCGATGGCAATGTCATATATGATGCCAGGATGGCGCCATACACCGACATAGTGGATGGCAGCAAGAACTGGACCTACAATCATCTGGAAGTTCATTCTACTTTAAAGTCGCTGACCCCAGGCTCGACATATTCTTTCGGCGAGACCGAAACAGTCGATGAGACAGAATACCTTCCGCTTATGTGTGATGGAGAACGTACCGGCATGCTGATGCGTCAGGACGGCCTCAGGGTTTACGTCAGGTTTGAGAAAGGGAAAGCTCCCTCTGTATTAGGTTATCCAGCTGAGGAAGACTGCGATGACCGCGATCTGCCCGTCTATGACATCGGCGCCGACGTTGGCGACACCTACCACGCGCTGACCGTCGGAGAGGGCAACTTCTACGAGTGGGTGGAACTCCGCGTGACAGAGACCGGAACGTTGACGACACTCTCCGGCGAGCGGAATTGCATAAAAGTTGTCCGCAACGATGTGGAGGATCGCCGCTGCGATACGGTTGTGGATGGTATCGGAAGTCTGTCGGGAGTCTTCTTCACGGCTGACCTCGGCCCCGAACTCACGAGCGGCTACGACAAGGAAATTCTGTACGACGTGACCGGGAAAGAGGGGGATGTCCTCTATAAGGGAAATGCATTTACTATCGGACGCGAAATGGTCGCCGAGGGGCGCGTGTGGGAATTCTACTGTTCCGAAGGAAGTCAGAATCCTTGTCCTCAGCAGGAACTGTACCGCTGGCAGTTCTCCGGCACAGCAGAGAAAGACGGCAGGACTTGGAACCGTCTAATGCGCGTCGGCAGCGTGAAATGGAGAGGCTCGGACCCGGAATCGGCGGTCGTCGACGACACCGTGACGGAAGTCGCCCTTATGCGTCAGGAGGACAACCGGGTATGGGTTCTCGACAATGCGGGCGAGCGCCTGATATATGACTTCAACGCCCAGCCCCGGGACGTGATGTCATTCTCGCCGGCATATCTCGACGTGGTGTACGAATACAGGCTTGAAGACATCGCCTACCGATACTCGGACCTCGGAGTCTCCGGATTCTACAACTTCACGCCATGCGTCGAAACCACTCTGTCACCCTATACATATTCCTCCCACTGGGGCAACATCGGACGCGGCGACATGCTGCACCCCGAATTCGAGACGCAGACTGACGGCGCGCCGGTGAGGTGCCTCCGCAATGTCTACGACCTCGAGGGGAAGGTCCTCTACAAGGGAGCAGACATAGAGGTTCCGACTTTTGCCGTAGTCGAAACGGTGACAACCGGCCATAGTCTCCGCCGCGACGGCGACAGAGTCGTGGCCGAGGGAGAGGGGGAGCTTACGCTTCGGCTCCTCGCCGCCGACGGGCGCCGGGCCGGCACGGCTTCGGGCAGCGGCAAGGTCTCGCTGTCGCTCGACGGTATGGCCCCTGGCCTCTACATCGCCACAGTCAGCGGCTCCGGCCGCCCGCAGCGGACACTCCGCATAATCCTGTAAGCGTATGATGAAATCCCGGGGACCGGACGGTGCGCCGCCACATTCCCGGAGGTTGAATTCAAACCAGAATCAAGGGTTAAAACTGCAATTATGGAATTTTTTCCATAAATTTCCGAAAACCGGGCCTCGCGTCCGGTTTTTATTTTGCACAGTTTGCATTTTTTTGTAATTTTGTGAATTATTAAGAGTGTGTTTGAATTTAACTTTCATTCACCCAAAGAGGGATTTCCGAGGGAATTTCACAAGTTGAGGAGGGAGCATAGCAGGCTATGCGACCGACGAGGCTTGGTGAAATTCACCGGAAAGGCCCTTTGGGGGGATGAAAAGAATTTAAAAAACAGTTCAACATAAAATTCGTGTTAAATTCAAACACTCTCTAAGACCCTCATTCTTAAAAAATGTCAAGGGGTCCGAGAGTTTCCGGAGAAGAAAACAACATAATAATTTGATCAGGACTATGGTCAATAAGATAAAAATAAAAAAAGGACTCGACATTCCGCTGTCCGGCGAGGCGTCAGATTCTGTCACCACTGACGGAACCACATCCGTTTTCGCCGTTGTTCCGGACGATTTTCCAGGCTATACATGGAAAGTCGCGGTAAAGGCAGGAGACACCGTCAGTATCGGCGACCAGTTGCTGTATGCCAAAGAGGACGAGGATATCAGACTTGTGTCACCCGTTGCCGGCACAGTGACAGAAATACGTCGCGGAGAACGCCGGAAGATCGAGTATGTTTCCGTGGAAAGGAACGGGGAACAGACCCAGGCGGACTTTTCCGACATGAAGGATGACACCCTTAAACTTCTGAAACGTTCAGGTCTGTTCGCGCTTATACGCCAGCGACCGTTCGACAGTGTGCCGTTCGCCGGCGCTGTGCCACGCGACATCTTCGTTACAGCATTCGACACCGCCCCTCTCGCTCCGTCGCTTATTTCTGAAGATGTTGCCGGACACTATGACGCGGGCATTAAAGCCATCAGCACACTGACTTCAGGCAAGGTTTACCTCTCAGTCCCCGCAGGTTCCGACATCACCTCCCGGCATGCAGAAATATATAGCGTGGAAGGCCCGCATCCGGCAGGAAATGTAGGACCTCAGATAGCGGCAATATCCCCCGTCAACAAGGGAGAGAACGTATGGACACTGGACATCGTCACCGCCGCCCGCATCGGCCGGCTCGTGACCGAGTCCCGTCTTGACTTCTCCACCACAGTGGCGCTGACAGGTCCGGACATCTCCAGCCCGCATGAGGTCAAGACTGTTGCGGGCGCGAAACTCTCCACTCTGCTCGCCGGAGAACTTGTAAAAAAGGACAGCAACGTGCGGGTGATCTCCGGCAATGTGCTCACCGGACACAAAGTCTCCGTAGAGGAAGGCTTCCTGCGCTATCCCTACCGACAGATCACCGCCATCGACGAGGGTGACCACGCCGACGAGTTCATGGGCTGGGCCTCGATGAATCCCGCAAAATATAGTGTAAAACGCACATTCCCCGGATTTCTCCACAATCTCGGCAAACCTTTCAGGTTCGATGCCCGCGTCAAGGGGGGACACCGCGCCATGATCATGAGCGGAGAATATGACAAGGTATTCCCGTTCGACATCTATCCCGAGTATCTGCTGAAGGCCATAATGGCCAAAGACATCGAGAAGATGGAACAGCTTGGCATATACGAAGTGGCTCCGGAAGACTTCGCCCTTCCCGAATTTGTCGACACATCCAAGATAGAGCTGCAGAAGGTGGTTCGCGACGGATTGGACTATCTGCGTAAGGAAACGCTGTAACACAAAACAATACAACGACGTGAAAGGATTAAAAAAGAAAATCGACAGTATAAAGCCGCAATTCGAGAAAGGAGGCCGGTTCAGTAAGCTCCAATCCGTGTTCGACGGTTTCTATACATTCCTGTATACACCGAACGAGACATCCGCCTCCGGAGTGCACATACACGACAGCAACGACTCGAAGAGGACGATGATCATGGTTGTGATAGCCCTCCTTCCATGTTGCCTGTTCGGAATGTGGAACATCGGGTTACAGCATTTCATGGCCACAGGCAATCCGTCGAGAGAGTTTTTCAGCCTCTTCTTCTACGGATTTCTGGCAGTGCTGCCCCAGATACTGACGGCATACGTTGTGGGACTTGGCATAGAGTTCATCGTGGCCCAGATACGCGGACATGAAATCCAGGAAGGATTCCTTGTGTCCGGCATACTGATTCCGATGATATGTCCGGTCGACACTCCATGCTGGATGATAGCCGTCGCGGTGGCTTTCGCGGTGATATTCGCCAAGGAGGTATTCGGCGGCACAGGCTATAATTTCCTCAATATCGCCCTTGTGACGCGCGCCTTCCTCTTCTTCAGCTATCCCTCGAAGATGAGTGGAGACAACGTATTTGTCAGCCTCGGCGGAGACAAGGCAGTCGACAGCTATTCCGGCGCGACTCCGCTCGGACAGATTGCATCAAGCACCGAGCCGGGAGCGGCCGTCACCAATATCGTCGGTGACCCTCTGAGCTTCGGCGACATCTTTATGGGTTACTATCCAGGATCGTGGGGAGAGACCTCCACACTTTGCATCCTTATCGGAGGCGCGATCCTGCTGCTCACCGGAATCGCCAACTGGCGCATCATCCTGTCGGCACTCTGCGGAGGTCTGCTCATGTCGGCCGTGGCCCATAACTGGGCTTCTCCGCTCTACCCGGCCACCTATCTTGACCCCATCACCCAGATCTGCTTCGGAGGATTCCTCTTCGCTATTGTCTTCATGGCTACCGATCCCGTGACCGCTTGCCGCACCACTGTGGGGAAATATATCTACGGATTCCTCATAGGCGCCATCGCGATCATCATACGTTGCTATAACACCGGATACCCCGAAGGAGCGATGCTGGCAGTGCTGCTCATGAACTGCTTCGCCCCGCTGATAGACTGGTGCGTGGTCAACAGCAATATCCGCCGGCGCATGAAACGACTGACAGTAACGAACTCCTAACCTCACGAACACTATGAACAGACAAAGCAATACATATACCGTGATTTATGCCGTGGTGCTGGTGGCTGTGGTGGGAGTGCTCCTTTCAGTGGTATATCAGGCACTGCGTCCGCAGCAGATCGAGAACATAGAAAACGACACCAAACGCCAGATATTGGCCGCGGCCCTCATCACTCCGGCTCCAGGAGAAAATGTGGCTGACCTGTACGGCAGTCATATCACCGACTCCTTCATAGTAAACGCCAACGGCGACCGCGTCGAAAGCGGAGAAAAGGCGTTTGATGTGAAAGTGGCCAACGAAGTCAAGAAAAACGACGTATCGCAACGTCTCCTCCCGGTCTTCGTCTGCACCACCGACAACGGTCTGAAATACATCGTACCCGTCTACGGAGCGGGACTATGGGGTCCGATATGGGGATATGTGGCATTCGACGCCAACGGCGACACTGTCTACGGAGCATACTTCGCCCATCAGGGGGAGACACCGGGACTCGGAGCCGAGATAGAGAAACCTGCATTCCTCGACCAATTCGAAGGGAAAGACATTTTTGCTGCCGACGGAGCATTCCAGGGGATAAAGGTCGTGAAAATCGGTCAGGAACCAGCAGACGGCTCCGCATGGGTACACGCAGTGAGCGGCGGAACCATCACAAGCCAGGGCGTACAGAAGATGCTTTCAAACTCATTGGAACCATACACCGCCTTCTTTAACAAACTCTCAAAAGAAAAGGAAGCTGACAAATGAATCTGAAGAAAACATTCATACCACTGGTAAATCCGATATCGAAGGATAATCCGGTAATTGTCCAGGTGCTCGGAATATGTTCCGCGCTCGCAGTCACATCCAAACTTGAGCCGGCTCTCGTGATGGCAGTTTCGGTGACCGCCGTGCTCTCCCTGGCCAATGTGATAATATCGCTCCTACGCAATACAATCCCGCAGTCTATCCGAATCATTGTCCAGCTTGTGGTGGTGGCCGCTCTGGTGGTGGTCGTGGACCAGGTGCTCAAGGCCTGGAACTATGAGGTCAGCAAGGCACTCTCCGTCTTTATCGGCCTCATCATCACCAACTGCATCATAATGGGACGCCTTGAGGCCTTCGCACTCAGCAACCGCCCCTGGCCGGCATTCCTCGACGGAATCGGCAACGGAATAGGATACGGCCTTATCCTGGTGATAGTGGGATTCTTCCGCGAACTGTTCGGAAGCGGAACGCTAATGGGATACCAGATATTCCCCCAGTCGTGGTACGACACCGGGTATATGAACAACGGACTTATGATACTTCCGCCCATGGCCCTCATAGTGGTGGCCTGCATCATCTGGGTGCACCGAAGCTACAACAAGGACCTTCAGGAATAACCGCTAAAGACTACATGAAATGGAGAATTTAAATCTGTTTATCAGGTCGATATTCATCGACAACATGATATTCGCCTACTTTCTGGGAATGTGCTCGTTCCTGGCGGTATCCAAAAACGTGAAGACGGCGTTCGGTCTCGGTGTGGCGGTCTGCTTCGTACTCATGATATCGCTGCCGATCACCTGGTGCATCAACCAGTACATACTCATGCCGGGGGCCTTGAGCTGGCTCGGCGAGGAATATGCCTCTACCGACCTCTCTTTCCTCGGACTGATCATGTTTATCGCGGTGATTGCCGCGCTTGTCCAGATTCTGGAGATGGTTATCGAGAAGTATGCGCCGGCTCTGTACAACTCATTGGGAATATTCCTGCCGCTGATAGCGGTGAACTGCGCGATCCTCGGAGCGGTGCTCTTCATGCAGCAAAGGGAATTCGCCGATGCATGGACAGCCACTGTCTACGGCGCCGGATCCGGAATAGGATGGCTTCTCGCCATCACCGGGCTCGCCGCCATCCGCGAACGTCTCAGCTACAGCCAGGTCCCGAAGCCTCTGCGCGGAATAGGAATCACTTTCATAATCACCGGTCTCATGGGTATCGCCTTCATGAGTTTTCTCGGAATTAAACTGTAACCGAACAAGACCATGCAATCGTTAATGATATTAAATGTGATTCAATGGAATAACGTGGCTGTAGCCACGCTGATATTCCTTTCCATAGTGCTTCTGCTCACTCTGGTTCTGCTTCTTGCCAAGCACTATCTGGTGAACTCCGGAGAGGTGGCTATCTCGATCAACGACGGTACGAAACTTCTCCACGCCCAGGCCGGCAAGACCCTCCTCGCCACTCTCGGCGAGAACGGCATCCATCTGTCGTCGGCATGCGGAGGCAAGGGAAGCTGCGGACAATGCAAGGTCCAGGTGCTGTCGGGAGGCGGAGAGATACTGCCCACCGAAGCAGTCCATTTTTCCCGCAAGGAGGTAAAGGACCACTGGCGTCTGGGCTGCCAGGTGAAAGTAAAGAATGACCTTGACATCAAGGTGGCGGAATCGGCGCTTGATGTCAAGGAATGGGAATGCGAGGTGATCTCCAACAAGAATGTCGCGACATTCATCAAGGAATTCATCGTGCGGCTTCCCGAGGGAGAACACATGAACTTCATCCCCGGAAGTTACGCCCAGATCCGCATTCCGAAATATTCGATGAGCTACGACAGGGATATCGACAAGGGACTCATAGGCGCGGAATACCTTCCGGCATGGGAGAAATTCGGCCTGTTCGGCCTCACGGCCCGCAACGACGAGGAGACTGTGCGGGCATACTCCATGGCCAATTACCCTGAAGAGGGCGACCGCATCATGCTCACGGTCCGTATCGCCACTCCCCCTTTCAAGCCGAAACCGCAGGTCGGATTTCAGGATGTGCCGGCCGGAATCGCGTCATCATACATTTTCTCACTCAAGCCGGGTGACAAGGTGCTGATGAGCGGGCCTTACGGAGATTTCCATCCCATTGTCGATTCCAAGGCCGAGATGATCTGGGTAGGCGGCGGTGCCGGTATGGCTCCCCTCCGCGCACAGATAATGTGGATGACAAAGACACTCCACACCACCGACCGCAAGATGAGCTATTTCTATGGAGCAAGGGCACTCAACGAAGTGTTCTACCTTCAGGATTTCCTCCAGCTGGAGAAAGATTTCCCCAACTTCAAGTTCCATCTCGCCCTGGACCGCCCCGACCCGGCGGCCGACGCAGCCGGCGTCAGATATACCGCCGGATTTGTTCACGACGTAATGTACAAGACTTATCTGAAAGACCATGAGGCTCCGGAGGATATAGAGTACTATATGTGCGGACCCGGCCCGATGAGCAATGCAGTGAACAACATGCTTTACAATCTCGGAGTCGAACCATCGTCGATACATTACGACAACTTCGGAGGATAATCTCCCCAAAGGGAGTGTTTCCGACAAAATGGGGAAATTGAAAAGTATTTTCTGTATAAATAACTAATCCTTAATATAATATCAATGAGAAGAGACAACGAAATCTTTGAGATTATCGACCGCGAGCATCTCCGTCAGCGTCGCGGAATAGAGCTGATTGCCAGCGAGAACTTCGTAAGCGACGAGGTGATGCGCGCCATGGGCTCGTGCCTTACCAACAAATACGCCGAGGGATATCCCGCTAAGCGTTACTACGGCGGTTGCCAGGTAGTGGACGAGGCCGAGAACCTCGCAATCGAACGCGCCAAGAAACTCTTCGGAGCGGAATGGGCCAATGTTCAGCCCCACAGCGGCGCACAGGCCAACATGGCTGTCTTCATGGCAGTGCTCCAGCCCGGCGACAAGTTCATGGGTATGGACCTGAGCCACGGCGGTCATCTTAGCCACGGCAGCCCCGTTAACTTCTCCGGCCTTATGTTCAACCCGATCAGCTATACTGTCGAAGCAGAGACCGGACGGGTTAACTACGAAGAAATGGAGGAAAAAGCCCGCGCCGAGCGTCCAAAACTCATCATCGCCGGCGCCAGCGCATACAGCCGCGAATGGGACTATGCCCGCATCCGCAAAATTGCCGATGAAATCGGCGCAATCTTCATGGTGGACATGGCTCACCCCGCAGGCCTCATCGCCGCAGGTCTTCTCGAAAATCCCGTGAAGCATGCCCACATCGTCACCACAACCACCCACAAGACTCTCCGCGGTCCGCGCGGCGGACTCATTCTTATGGGCAAGGACTTCGACAATCCCTGGGGTAAGAAAACACCCAAAGGGGAAATCAAGAAAATGTCGGCTCTTCTCGACTCAGCTGTATTCCCCGGAGTACAGGGAGGTCCGCTTGAGCATGTGATCGCCGCCAAGGCTGTTGCTTTCGGAGAGGCTCTCCAGCCCGAATGGAAAGAATATGCCGTTCAGGTGAAGAAAAACGCCAACGCTCTTGCCAACGCTCTCATCAACCGCGGATACAAGATCATTTCCGACGGAACTGACAATCACTGCATGCTTGTCGACCTCCGCACCAAATTCCCCGACATGAGCGGAAAGAAAGCGGAGCGTGTGCTCGTAGAGGCAGACATCACCGCCAACAAGAACATGGTACCCTACGACAGCCGCAGCCCCTTCCTCACCAGCGGTCTTCGCTTCGGCACGGCAGCCATCACCACCCGCGGTGCCGACGAACAGCTCATGGAGACTATCGCCGGCCTGATCGACCGTGTGCTCTCCAACGCCGACGATCCCGAGACAATCGCCGCCGTACGCGCCGAGGTTAACGAGATGATGAACTCCTACCCCATGTTTGCATGGTAAATCCCATATCCTTTCCATAATAATCCGACATTTTTATTGTGGAAAGGAGACTTAAAGGAACGTCCTCATCCGTGAGGACGTTCCTTTCTCAACTTTCGATCCCACCACCTCACACAATTATAACCAAACATGCTCTGGCCTTCGACATTATTCGTTACCGGTACCGACACCGATTCCGGCAAAAGCTATGCAACCGGTTGGCTCGCCAACAAAATAGCGGCCGACAATCTCAAAGTCATCACACAAAAGTTCATACAGACCGGGAACCGCGAATTCAGCGAGGATATCCAGGTACACCGCAAGATAATGGGAACCGGCCTGCTTCCTGCAGACCTTATCCACATCACTGCGCCGGTCATAATGTCTTATCCGGCTTCGCCGGACCTTGCCGCCCGCATCGACGGAGTGAAAATAGATCTGAAGCTGATAGACCAGGCCACCAGGACTCTTTCGGCCGAATACGACACCGTCATTATAGAGGGCGCGGGCGGTCTGATGGTCCCGGTCGAAGAAGAATATCTCACTATCGACTATATACGCGAGAGAAAACTTCCCGCCGTGCTGGTAACAAACGGCAAGCTCGGATCTATCAACCACACATTACTCTCGCTCCAGGCAATCGGCAATGCCGGAATAGATCTCTTCGCAGTAATTTACAATCCCTATTTCGATAAGGATAAAATAATAGCCGAGGATACGCGTAATTATATCAGGGGGTGGCTTGAAAACCATTTCCCGGGAACCCTCTTTATGGAAATGACCAAAATCTGACCTTTATTGAGACGACAGGAAGCTGATATGCAGGACAGCGCTATAAATTATAAGAATCTGAACATCCGGAAAGGTTACGGAGTTACTATCTCGAAGCAGCAGCTGGCAGATCTTCCCGCTGCCGCCTACAAAGGGAAAACCGTCGTGGTGGATTCCCGCGAGGATGCTGAAAAAGCTGCGGAAGTGCTCCGGAGCGCCAGCGTTATCGGATTCGACACTGAGACAAAACCAAGTTTCAAACGGGGCACGACATATAATGTCGCTCTGCTCCAGCTTGCCTCGCGCGACACCTGCTTTCTGATACGCCTCAACCACATCGGCCTTCCCAAGTCTATCCAGGAAATACTCGAGGATTCTTCCCTTCTTAAAGTAGGAGTCTCCATCCACGATGACTTCCGGAATCTAAACAAAATATATCCTGTCGCGCCTGACGGATTCATAGACCTTCAGAATTTCGTTAAAGAATTCGGAATAGTTGACAATTCCCTCTCCCGCATCTATGCAGTGCTTTTCGGAAAACGCATTTCCAAAGGACAACGGCTCACGAACTGGGAGGCTCATGAACTGTCCGCGCATCAGCGCGACTATGCCGCCCTGGATGCCATGGCATGCATCGAAATATATGAACGCCTCAGAACAGAAGGCTTCAATGCTGCTGCCTCTCAATATCTGACCGACCTTGTCGAACTCGCCCGACTCCAGGAGGAACATGCCGAGCAATCGCGTATCCATGCCATGGAATTGCGCGAACAGCAGGCACAGAACCCGACTCCCGATTCCGCTCCCAAGCCTAAAAAAGCCACAAAAAAACGTCATTCACGCCATGCCCGGAAACAATAAAAAACTCCGCAAGTCCATCTGGCTTCCTGGTCTTTTATTCATTTATCTTCTCGCGATGACGCTGATATTCGGCACCGATCTGATCCGCGGAGGCGAATGGATGCGACTGATTTGTGTCTCCGTAATAGAGCTGGCCCTGATAGCCGCGCTCCATATCCTGCTGAAAAAACGCGAAGAGCGAGAACAGCGCTAAAACATATACATATAAATGCTTCATATCTGCAGATGCACACAACAGCGCATCCTGCTCGTCTATGTACAGACCTGCAGAAAGATTCCAAGTATAGATCAAGTATAGATATAGATAAAGTGTGACCTCTCGGCCACACCTTTCTATAATCAGTTTATACAGGTAAAATCTTAAGGTATATATAAGATTGTTTTAGGTTATGCAAAAGTACTGCCAATATCCTAATTGACCAAATATTAAAGCTGCAAAAGCAATAAATATGTTGTAAAACATACCATTTACACCTGGAATCAGGATTAAAATCAATTTTCTCAAGAATATGCACTGCTATATGGTGAGCATAGATGAGATCCGCTTTTCGTCGAGGGTCAGGAAGATGGGGTTGCCGCCGGGGGTAAGACTGGGGTCGGGAAGACTGAACAGGCTGCTGATGATATGCTCCATCTCGTCGGCCGAGAGGCGCACACCGCGCCGGATAGAGGCCGACCTCGCCATCATCAGAGCGACACGCTGCTGGATCGAAAAGTCACCGGCTCCATCCTTGCCGTAATTCACACTGTCCTCCTGAACGGAGTCGAGTATGCGAAGTATCACATCTTTCGGATCACTTTTACGGAGCATGGCAGGCACAGCGGTTATCCTCCAGTCCGATCCGCTCTCATACTCAAGCCCGAAACCCATGCGGTGAAGATCTCCGCTCACCTCGTCAAGAGCCGCCTGCTGCCCCTGGTCGAGAGTCACTCTCTCCGGAAACATCACGCTCTGCGAAACAACATCCATCTTCTCAACCTCGCGCATGTACCCGTCATAGAGAATGCGCAGATGCGCCCGGTGCTGGTCTATCACCAGCAGTCCGCCACGCGTGGAGGTCACTATATATTTGTTGGCAAACTGTATGCACATCTGCCCTACTTCTCCCGCACTCCCAACTTCTCCGAACATTCCATCCACCCTCTCCACAGCAGTATCCGCAGAAAGCGAACAAAACGGATTGGCATTTTCCCGAGTTTCACTTTCCGCATTGCCGAAATCGGCCGACACACCTTCATAAAGCGACTCCCAGTCTGGATTCACTCTTGTCTGCCGCGACGATGCCTTGAAAGGATTGTAGCCGTCGTGAAAGCCGGAATCAGGAACCCTTGGCTGCTCACCCGACAGCAACGGATTAAGCGGAATCGCATCCACGGTGAAATCTATGCTCGGGACCGCCGAGTATTTTCCGAGCGAGGTCTTGACAGCCGATACCAATATCGGCCATATCTGCTGCTCATACTCGAACTTTATTTCATTCTTTGTGGGATGGATGTTCACATCGATGCTCGAAGGATCGACCGTGAACTTCAGGAAATAGCATGGCTGCGTGTCCGTTGCGATAAGAGAATCGTAACAGCTCAGCACCGCCTTATGGAAATAGGGGTGCCGCATGTTGCGTCCGTTCACGATAAGGAACTGCAGGGGATTTCTGCGTCTTGCGAATTCCGGTCGCGACACGAAGCCTTCTATCCTGACAAGAGAAGTATCGACCTCAACCGGGAGCAACTGCTCGCTCTTGAGATTGTTTTTCCATATATCCTCGATGCGGAGACGGAACAAGGCAGCCCTAAGGTCGATCAAACGCGCGCCGTTGTCAATGGACAGACGTATCTGATTGTTGACCAAGGCGAGTCGTTCGAACTCCCGCATTATGTTGGAGAGTTCCACATTGTCGCTTTTCAGGAATTTTCTGCGCGCCGGCACATTGAAAAAGAGCTTGCGCACACTGATGCATGTTCCCTTATCGCACACACAGGGCTCCTGCGTCTCGACCTTTGAGCCTACAATCACCAGACGCGTGCCAATCGGGGCATCGGCAGTGCGGGTACGTACCTCCACTTCCGAGATCGCGCATATCGACGGGAGGGCCTCTCCGCGGAATCCCATGGTCTGCAATGTAAAGAGGTCATCGGCGCGGCGTATCTTCGACGTGGCATGACGTTCGAAAGCCATGCGCGCATCTGTCTCCGACATGCCGCAGCCGTTGTCTATGATCTGGATCAGGGTCTTGCCGGCATCCTTCACATTTATACGGATATCGGTTGCTCCTGCGTCCACCGCATTCTCCACGAGTTCCTTTATAACCGATGCGGGACGCTGGATCACCTCGCCCGCCGCTATCTGGTTTGCCACTGAGTCCGGCAACAGTCTTATGACATCGCTCATTGTTTTCTTACGATTTTACCTTGCGGAGCCAGACCGCTGTTAACATTATTGCCCGGAGTGTTGCCGAACGGGGATTTCGGAACGGTTCTGATTATCGGAGCCTCGTTGAAATAACGCTCCAGTTCTTCGGGAACTTCTCCCAGCTCATCGTTCCACTTCACCCTGTCGCCATACCATGAACGCCGTGGACGGAGAGCCTCCAGCCATCGGAATCCATGGAGATACTGCGATGATTTCCTGACATCGAACAGAGGCGTTACCGTCCCGGAAACCTCAGGCCACATCTTCAGATGTTTCATCTCCTTACCATCCATGTCAACAGTGAGATATGAACTTTCGGCATGCACAAGCTTATTGAAACTTGAATCGTTTTCCTGGGGAAGGAATATAGTCTCCACATTCCCGTCCACTTCAAGACGCTTCATCTCCTCTCCTTCGAAATATGCCTTCAACCTGCTTCCTGACATCTGGTTATAGAAATCCTCTTCGAGATGCTCCGCAACCATTCCCGACTCCGGAAGGAGCGCCCAGTCCGCCGCCGAATCGTTGAAATGCACATCAATACGATTACCGTACACCTGACGCTCGCCACTCCATACTACCGGTTTTCGGATCATGTTCAATATCGAGTCAACCTCTCTTAATATCAGCGTATCGGCTATTCCCTGAAGGTCTTTATTGAAAAATCTCGCCCGCCCCAAGGCTCTTGCTTCATGGTATTCTTTGGGAACCATAAGATTGGAATCCCTGCCCAGTCTGTCGTATCCCGGCTTTATATTCAGACTGTCCACAACCACGACGGGAAAAGTATCCGTTGATTCGGCAACAGATTTATCTGCGATGTCGTTCTGGCATCCCGGCATCCTGATATCGTCGGGCAACAGTTTGAGAAGCACCGGCATGGCATCGGCAATGGCCTGCAGCGACCGATATCCTTCGAGTCGCCGGCGGGAGGCCGCCGACAAAGGTGCGACAAGCGAATCAGGCCATGACAATATCTCCGTCACGAAAGTAAGTATGGTATCGGCACGCAGAAAAAGCGTATCGGGGCGTGAATACTCCATAAGCAACGGATATCCTGTGGACAAGGCTGAGCGTATGGAGTCGTTATATTCGCCGTACTCACCGACAAGTGTCATTTTTCTTGCCGTGTCGGTCAGTACCATTGGCGTACGCAGTCGCGACGGGTCACGGAACATATACGCGCGGCTCACTCTTGTGGCCTTGTCATATATAATCGAATCCCCTTCGAGAGTGATGACGTTCATCGATGAATCACGGTGAATTATAGTGGAGCGCGCAGTGAGTTGTGCGTGGTCCGTACGGGTGTCGTACCAGCCCTGCGAAGTCAGAATGGTATCGTTGGCGCCCTCGATACGGGTAGGAGTGCAGATCTCGGCTATATGCGTATCGGTATTGTAGTCAAGTTCCTCCGTTATCAGGCGATAACCGTCCCTATTGTTCACGAGCAACACATTGTCCCGGAATTTCGACTGCTTGGTCTGAGGCGAGTACTCTCCATATTCCGAAGTGAGGGTATTCACATCGTCTTCAAGTCTGCCACCGGTGGTGTACCATCCGATTTCCGAATTGAGATCATAGTCCAGACTGTCGGTCACGAGATTCACCGTACGGTTCCTGAGTTCCACATTCTGCCGGGAAGGTCCGTCGGTGAGGACGGCATGTCTGGCAATGCCGTCATAGAAGAGTTTGTCGGCGTAGACAAACAGCGTGTCGCCCTGCCTCATCTCAACGTGTCCGTAGGCATCAAGCGAGTTTTTTTCGGGATAATACCATGCAGAGTCGCAGAACATCCACATATTGCCGTGCCGGAATATAACAGAACCCTTCACTATCTGGAACTCCTCATACTCGTTCGCCGGGCGATACAGGGAATCGGCCTGTTCGAGGAATACCCGATCTCCCCGCGACCGCGATGAATCCGGAATCGAGGGCTTTATCGGCCTCGCGGGAGCCGGGCGGCGGAATTCTTCCCTGGCGGCACGACGCTGCTTCGTCTGCGAATAGGCACTCTGCCATAGCAGAAGTGTCCCGGCGGTGACAAGCAGCGCCAGGACAACCGTGATGAACTTCGGCGTAGCCGATGAAAATCCCTTCATAGAATCAGAATCGACGTCAGTGAATCCAACCCTTGTAACGGAATTCGCATTTGTCCCATCCGTCGGATATCTTCACGTAAGTATCCTGTATTTTCTGTTCGACCCATCGGGTTATGACCTTCTCCTTTTCATGGTTCTCATACATCTGTTTTATGAGATTGAAATCGTCGGCAAGCGTCGCCTTGTGTCCCGGGATGCGAGTTGTAAGTTTTACGATAGCAACCACATCGCGGTTCTTTTTCTGATCCTTCATTATGAAAGCCTCAGATATGTCACCGGGCTGCATGAGCTCAACCTTTCTTGCCACCTCCGGAGGGAGATCCTGCATCTCGAAACGTGTGGATCCGTTCTGCATGTTCATCATCACTCCACGATTGTTTTTCGTGTCCTTGTCCTGCGATACGAATCTCGCCGCCTCATCGAAAGTAAATTTTCCCGCCACAATCTCCTTGCGAAGCGAATCGAGCTTTACGGTAGCATCTGTAAGCTCCTTGCCGCTGACCTTAGGCGTGAGCAGGATATGGCGCACATTGACCTGATCTCCACGCTTTTCGATAAGCTGGATGATATGGTAGCCATATTCAGTCTCCACTATCCGGCTCACCTTCTTCGGATCGTTCAGATTGAATGCGACATTCGAGAATTCCGGCACAAAATCCGCACGGTTATGGAATCCGAGTTCGCCACCCTGCATATTCGAGCCATCCTCACTGTACAGGATAGCCAGTGTGGAGAACTCCGCTTCCCCCTTGTTGACGCGGTCGGAATAATCGCGCAGACGCGCCTTGACATCATCGATCTCCTGCTGCGGGATAACAGGATTCACCGATATTATCTGAGCCTCAACCTGCATCGGGATGTACGGGATGCTGTCTTCCGGAAGAGCGTCGAAATACTTCCTTACCTCGTTGGGAGTCCCTTTCACATTTTTTGTGAGCTGGCTCTGCACCTGATCCGTAATGTAGGAAGTCCTCATCACATCCATCAGCTGTTCGCGAAGCTGCGGCAGAGGCTTGTTGAAATACTCCTCCACCTTTTCTTTCGAGCCGAGATTGGCGATGAAGAAGTTGAGTCTTTTGTCCACACCGGCAGCCACCTGCGCTTCGGGAGCCTCTATCGTATCAAGCTTCGCCTGGTGGAGATACAGTTTCTGCACAGCGATCTGCTCCGGAATCACGCAGTATGGATCGCCCTCGATGTGCGTTCCTTCAGAACGCGCCTGCATGTATTGTTCCTCTATCTCGGAACGGAATATAGGTTCGTCGCCCACGATCCAGGCAACTTCATCGACCACGTTTCTCTTGATCGGCGCAGCCAGAGCGCAGAACGCCGTAAGGGCCGCCAGAGATATTGTCAGTTTCTTAATTTTCACCTCTTGTCTGTTTTCTTTTCTTTATTTTCATTATCCCTCATCCTGCCGGACACCGGGTCGTAAAGACCTGCCCTGAGAGTCCCATTCTCCATCTCCTTACGCAGCAAAGCGTTGATAAGACTGTTCCTATACTTCGACATCTCGGCATTAAGGAGTATACCTGATATCTTCCCACGCGCATACTCATAAGGCATCCGGGAGCCAGAACCGAGATATTCCGATATATGCAGGATATATGCAGAGCCTCCATAGGTGGTCTCGAAGTCGCGGGTATCGCTTACAAACGCATCGGCATCGAAGAACTTGTACGGAATCTGGTCGGCCACTCTGTTCCATTCCTGCCAGGTGTCCATGAAATACTCATATTGCGAAGCCTGTTTCAAACCATGCTTCTCTATGTTGTCGACTGCCTCGTCACCCGGGGAAGCCATCCACTTCCGGAGACGCGGAAGATTCTCGTCGTTATCGGGGACCTTGAGGAACACTCCCTTTACCAGAGGCTGTTCCAGAATAAGTTCTTCCTTATGGGAATCGTAATATTTTCTTATGTCTCCCTCTCTGACTATATGCTCGCCGCTCTCCTCCATCTGACGCAGATAACTCGCGATGATGAGATTGTTGCGGTAATCGTTCACGAGACGCTCTATCCGGTCAATGTCAGGGACATTCTTTACCGCCACTCCGTACAGCATAAGGTCGCGGATCCAGTTGTCCACAATCGCATGAAACATTTCCGTGCTGTCCTCAGGTGAAATTCCGCTCGGAATATCTGCCAGCACTTCGCGCAAAGTCAGGGAGGAGTCGCCTACGGAGACAAGGATGTCATCATCCGTCTTCTCCGGGACTTCATTTCCGCCGCACGACGCACATAAGGATACGCCGGCCAGCACCGCCGATGTCAATATTGCTACATGTCCGCGCATTTCTCAGCAAATTTAACAATTTTTCCGCAGATAAAAAAATATGTAGTTCATGAAAAACAAATGAAAAACAAAGGGGTGCCCGATTTCAAAACGGACACCCCGGATATTATGCATTCCCTGCGTGGAATCACTTCACTTTCCTAAGCACTTTGTCGTAGACTTTCACCGGATAACGGTTGCGCAATTCCTTCTCCCATTCCTCCTGGAACTGGTTCTGGTAATCGCTCGTGACGAGACCACGCACATCACCCACCTCCTCGGGTTCCGTAATCACCCGCGGGTCGATCATGAAGTAAACTTCAAGATTGGCATTCTTGGGCGTTACCACGGGACCGCCGAACACTATATTGTCGACCATCGGATTGCTTCCTTTTGCCACAAGCACCTTGTCGATTGCGACCTTGCGGGAGAATTCCTTTCGGATTGTATTCACAAGCGTGTCGCGGCCAAGTTCCGCAGCGCGGGCTTTTATCAGGTTGGCCACGGAATCATTCTGTGCCTGCACAAGATAACCTTTGGCGTGAGGCTCATTCCACTTGTATTCGTCACGATGCTGCTCAAAATATCTCTGGAGGCCCTCGGTGTCCTTGGCGGCACGATCCCAGACCTTGCGGACACTCACCTCATAGAGAAGGCTTCCGTCGATGTACTCCTTGAGCAGATTCCTGTATTCAGGCACTTCCACAGCAAGGGCATCCTCTTCGGCCGATACGAGCCGGCCATTGTAGAACGCATCGAAATTGTCATCGAAGAGATCGAGAGCCTGGGCAGGATTCGTCTGATTGATTTTGTCGATGGTACCGACAAATTCGGATACCGGCACCGATATCTTTCCGATTCGGAAAAGTTCATCGTTATAGAACTGCGCGGCGCGCGCATGTGCGAAAGATGTCGAGTCCATTCCGCTTCCCGACACAAGGGTACGGAGAGCCTGAAGCGATTTCTTGTTTATCTGCGCGTTGTGCTTTTTGGCAAGAGTCTCTGTCTGACGGTCGCGGATCATTTTGTAGCGGGGGTCCTGACGACTTGTCATCCGCGCCAGAAGCTGAGGCTTCATTTCGCTCTTGCCGGGCGCTGGACGATGTCCGATGCGCTTCACGATGTGCCATCCGAAATCGCTCTCGAAGGGGGTACTGATCGCTCCGTCGGAAATAGCGAACGCCGTGGAATCAAACGGTTCCACCATCTCTCCGGCGCCAAACCAGGGGAGCATGCCTCCCTGACGCGCCGATCCGCGGTCATCGCTGAGGCGGGTGGCCATTTCGGTGAAATTCATCGGGAACGACTTGAGCACTTCGTAGATACTGTCAATCTGCTGTTTGGCGGCAGCCTTCTCCGCATCGGTCTTTCCTTTGGTAATCTTCAGGATATGTGCGGCCTGTACCTTTCCACGCGCGGGACGACGCTTTCCACCCTTAAGTATATGATAGCCCACCGGACTCTCCACCACTTCGGAAACCTCTCCTTCGGAAAGAGAGAAAGCCGCCTCCTCGAAAGCGTAAGGATACTGATTGGCAAGGATATATCCCATCCTTCCCCCGCGGGCCGCGCTGTTGCGGTCCTGAGAGAGACGCTCGGCAAGATCCTCAAAGTTCCCTCCTGCCTTCAGCACACCATAGATCGAATCTATCCGGACACGGATTGCGGGATTTTCCGAAAGGTCCCGACTCTTGAACAGCATGATATGGCGGGCCTCCACTTCCTCCTTCGAACGCTCGAAAGCCTCGTCGACAAGTTTGTTGAGGTAAACGGAATCTGCCAGATACGGGGCTGCCAGATCATGACGGTATTGCTCGGTCTCCTTGATGAAGGAAGAGAGCGTGTCGATTCCCTCGGCCTTGGCATCGGCCACCTTCATCTTGTACAGCTTGAACATTTCCACATACTCGTCAAGATTCTGGGGATTGATCTGCTGCTGGCTGTTCTTGTGGTATAGATACTCGAATTCCGACTTCGGGACATCCACTCCATTCACTGTCATAATCACCGGATCCTTGGCGGCGAACATCAGTGCGGCTGCTCCCAGGCCGATTCCGGCCATAACTGTCTTTTTCATATATCCGTGGATATTGTAAAATTTATATTCTTCTTAATCTAACGTATAGGAATTTGAAAAATTTTATTATTTCCCTAACAAAATAGATCCATAGTCTGCATTAAACATAGCGTGGCGGGCGAGACATTTACCTGGAGGACGGACATCCGGAATCAGTTGCCGATGTCGGAAATGAATTTCACTCTCATCAGGCGAAGATCATCGTCATCGTATTCATCTCCAAGTTCGGCATAGATACTGTTCATGTCATCTTCCTCGATCCCCCTGATAACTTCCAGAATTTCCTCCTGTTGATCCTCATCGAGAATCTCGTCGATATAATAGTCTATGTCGATTTTTGTACCGGCCTCCACTATCGTATCAAGCTCGTCGATAAACTCTGAAAAGTCAAGGCCCAGACTTTCCGCTATTTCCTCAAGGTCGATATGCCGGTCAATAGCCTGTATTATCGCTATGCGCTTGTTGTTGCGTCCAGGCATTGTCTTGACGGTGATGTCGGTCGGACGCACTATGTCATATTCCTCCACATATTTCCTGATTACCTCAAGAAATTTCGCCCCATGTTTCGCCGCCTTGCCGGCACCGACACCAGGGATGGCGAGCAGTTCCTCGTTTGTTATCGGATATGTGGTAGCCATCGCCTCGAGCGAAGGATTGAGGAATACCACGTATGGAGGAAGATCAAGTTTTCTCGCCATGTCCCTCCTCAGGTCAAGAAGAATGGCATACAGCTGGCTGTCGGCCACACATGCAGACCCGCCGCGCGGTTGCGCCTCGAAATCCTTTTCGGCATAATCCACATCCTCCACAATCTCGAATTTACCGGGATTCAGCAGAAACTGCATCCCCTTGGCAGTAACTTTAAGAATACCGTAATTCTCAAGATCTTTCGACATATACCCGGAAATCACACCCTGCCGCACCACCATGCCCACGATTTTTTCTTCGGCATTGCTGAGATAACCGAAAATCTCAACAAGGTCGTGGCCATTGTTTCTGATTTCATCGGTGGCCCTTCCTATAAGGATATTGACCACATATTCCTCACGATAGCTCTCCCCTATCTGCAACACGCAGTCGATTGCCGCGGAAAGCTCTTCCGAAGCCTCGATCCGCACCGAAGGGTTGAGACAGTTGTCGCAGTTGCCGCAATTGTCAGTATCGAACGATTCCCCGAAATAGTGCATGAGGATTTTACGGCGACATACGGAGGACTCGGCATAACTTGCGCATTCCATCAGCAGCTGGTGTCCTATTTCCTGCTCGGTAACCGGTTTGGTCTGAATCAGCTTCTCAAGTTTGGAAAGGTCCTTTCTTGAATAAAACATTATGCAGTTCCCCTCTCCGCCGTCACGTCCGGCACGTCCGGTTTCCTGATAATAGCCTTCGAGACTTTTCGGGATGTCGTAATGGATCACATAGCGGACATCGGGTTTGTCGATACCCATTCCGAAGGCGATTGTCGCCACGATCACGTCCACTTTCTCATGGAGAAATGCATCCTGATTGGCCGACCGAGTCAGGGCATCCATTCCTGCATGATACGGAAGAGCCTTGATATTGTTGATGGAAAGAATCTCGGCAAGCTGTTCCACTCTCCGTCGACTCAGACAATATATAATTCCAGACTGACCGGGATGGTTCTTCACATACCTGATAATGTCACGCTCCACATCTGCTGTCTTGGGGCGGACCTCATAGTAAAGATTCTTTCTGTTGAAACTTGATTTGAAAATATGCGCGTCAAGAATTCCAAGATTCTTCTGTATGTCATGCTGGACCTTTGGAGTGGCGGTGGCAGTGAGTGCGATAATAGGGAATTTACCTATCTCCGACATCATGGGGCGGATTTTCCTGTATTCCGGACGGAAATCATGGCCCCACTGCGAAATACAGTGAGCCTCGTCAATCGCAAAGAAAGAAATCTTCACTGAGCGGAGAAACTCGAGATTCTCCCATTTTGCAAGAGACTCCGGCGCCACATAAAGGAGCTTTGTGCGGCCGGACTTCACATCCTCCCTTACCAAATTGATCTCCTTCTTGCCGAGCGACGAGTTCATGAAATGCGCCACATGGTCCTCCTCTGAAAAATTGCGGAGGGCATCCACCTGATTTTTCATCAGGGCTATGAGCGGAGATATGATTATTGCAGTTCCCTCCGACATCAGGGCAGGCAACTGGTAACAGAGAGATTTGCCACCTCCCGTGGGCATAAGCACGAATACGTTACGGCCATCGAGAAGATTACGGATAATCTCGAGCTGGTTTCCCTTGAAAGTATCGAAACCGAAATGATATTTCAGAGCTTCATGAATCAGCTTAGGATCTGTCATAGTTCATGAGGAATATAGATGAAGAGAGAGTCTGATCCGGAAGCGTTCCGCAAATCATCTCCACACAAAATTAAATCATTTTTTTGACAATTGCAATAGACATGTAAAAAATGTTCAAAAACAACAGCATAAAAAAAGCGGCACACCCGCGAGGCATGCCGCTCATATCATATACATACAGGACCTGTATATACAAGCCCCCGGACTATACGTCCTGTCATTTTATCTCCATCTTTCCGAAATGGGCTTTCTCAAGTTGCGAATTCACGAAGTCACCGGTTACGATGAACGATTTATCTCCGGAGGAGGGCACTTCAAACATCGGATCGACCATCACGGTCTCCACAATCGAACGGAGTCCGCGGGCTCCGAGCTTATACTCGATCGCCTTATCCACGACAGCGTCGAGAGCCGAATCCTCGAATACCAGTTCCACCCCATCGGTCTCGAACAATTTTTTATACTGACGGGTGATGGCATTTTTCGGTTCGGTCAGGATTCTGCGCAGCGCATCCCGGTCAAGAGGCTCGAGACTGGTAAGGACCGGCAGACGCCCTATGATCTCGGGAATCAGTCCGAAACTCTTGAGGTCGCCGGGCATCACAAAACGCATCAGATTCTCGCGCTGCTGCTTACGGCTTTTTTCATCATGGCCGTATCCCACCACATGTGTGTTGAGCCTGGCGGCAACCTTACGCTCTATACCGTCGAAAGCACCCCCGCAGATAAAGAGGATATTCTTTGTGTCCACCGGAATCATTTTCTGCTCCGGATGTTTCCGTCCGCCGTTCGGCGGAACGAGCACCACACTGCCTTCGAGGAGTTTGAGAAGCCCCTGCTGCACCCCTTCGCCACTGACATCGCGGGTGATTGAAGGATTGTCACCCTTACGCGCAATCTTGTCGATCTCGTCGATAAACACGATTCCGCGCTCCGCGCGTTCCACATCGTAGTCGCAGGCCTGCAGAAGCCTTGTCAGCAATGACTCGATATCCTCGCCCACATATCCGGCTTCGGTCAGCACAGTGGCGTCCACTATGGTGAATGGAACATCCAGAAGCCTCGCGATGGATTTTGCCAGCAGTGTCTTGCCAGTGCCGGTAGGCCCTACAAGCACCACATTCGACTTCTCGATGTCGATATCGTCATCACCTTTCTGATTGATGCGCTTGTAATGGTTGTAGACGGCCACGGAAAGATATTTCTTGGCCTCTTCCTGACCGATGACATACTGGTCAAGAAACTCCTTTATCTCCCTGGGTTTCGGAATCGACCCGCCGTCCTTCTTCTTTGTGTCCTTCTTCTCCTGGCTGAGCTGGGTGTCACGGACTGTGTCGATATACGATATGCAGTCGGTGCACAGGTTGAGACTGTCAAAAACGGAAATAACCTTCAGATCTTTCCCTTCCGGACGGCCACACATGGCGCAAACCCTGTTTGTCTTTTTCATTTCAGACTGTTATTTCTTCGTGGGATTGACAAGAACCTTATCGATCATACCATATTCCTGCGCCTCGGAAGCTATCATCCAGTAGTCGCGGTCGGAATCCGCCTCGACTTTCTCGAAGGTCTGTCCCGAATGGGTGGATATGATTTTGTAGAGTTCCTCCTTGAGTTTGAGGATTTCCCTTGCGGTAATCTCTATGTCGGAGGCCTGTCCCTGGATTCCGCCCATGGGCTGATGGATCATCACTCTGGAATGCGGAAGCGCAAAACGCTTGCCACGCTCTCCGGCCACAAGAAGCACCGCCGCCATCGATGCCGCCATTCCTGTGCAGATTGTGGAGACATCGCTGCTGATGTACTGCATCGTGTCGTAGATGCCGAGTCCGGCATACACCGAGCCTCCGGGAGAGTTGATGTAAAGAGAAATATCCTTTTCGGGATCCACCGAGTCGAGATAGAGGAGCTGTGCCTGGATGATATTGGCACTCTGGTCGGATACCTGTGTGCCCAGAAAGATAATCCGGTCCATCATAAGGCGCGAGAACACGTCCATCTGGGTCACATTGAGCTGACGCTCCTCCAGGATGTACGGATTCATATAGTCGGAAGTAGGAGTGAAGACTCCACAGGCGCTCTTCTCCAGCATCCTGCCGTAGGAGTCAAGGGTGTTGGAGCTCATGCCGAGATGATTCACGGCATAGTTCTTGAAATCGTTATGCATATCTAAGAGTTATATTGTCTCAGGCTGCGGAAGCCGTGCCCGAAAAACGGTTCAACTTATAAAAAACGGTTCAACTTCACGGATTCCTCCACTATGCAGAATGGAATCCGTGAAGTTGAATATCTGACACACAAATATTGTGCCAATTGTCGGTCAGCAGTCAATTCACTCCGCGGCGGGAGCGAAAAGCTGGTTGAATTCCTCGACAGAAACCTCCTTGACATCGGGAGTTACCGATGCGCGGATACCGTTGAAGAGCTTCATGTCGGAAGTCTGGCGCGCTATCTGCGGACGGGATTTCTCATCCTTGAGGATATCCTTGGCAAAACGCTCCACTGCATCCTCAGGCACATTTGTCATGCCATACTGTGCGAACTGGTTGCGGGCCAGAGAGCGCGCGGTGTTCATCAAGTCATCCTCCGACACCTCGATGGCAAGTTTTCTTGCCACATTATCCTTCACGAGATCCCATACCAGCTGTTTGCGGATCGAGGGATATTCCTCCTCAAGCTGCGCGGGGGTGAGTTTCTCGTTCTGCGACAGAAGAAAATCCTTCAGCACATCGTCGGGAAGACTGAGGTCACCGGTATTGTCGGTAAGTACTTTCTCCGCGTCGATTGTGAAACGGTAGTTCTGGTCACCTTCGAGGCCAGCCTCTATCATCTTGCGGACCTCCTCCCGGTAAGACTTCTCATCGGCCACCTTACCTTCTCCGAAAGCCTTGTTGTAATATTCCTCACCGAGTTCGGCAGGCTTGAGCACGATAATCTCCTTTATGTCCATGCGGAAGTCTCCCTTATGTGCCTCCACTTCATCCTTGTCGATATTGAGCATTGATGAGAGTTCAGCCGGATTTCCGTCGGCAGTGGCCCAGGGATTGAACACAACTGCATCGCCTACATGCTTGCCGGCGAAAAGTTTGCGCTGGTCATCGTTACGGAAATATTGCGGCGACACTATGCCGTTCTCCACTACGACGCCACCTTCCCTGTCGGTACCGTCCTCATTAAGCTCGGTCATCACACCCTTGACAAGAGCGGTCTCGTCCACCTCCTCGCCGGGGCCCTGAGTACCCATGCGACGGCGGAGAGCCTTGTCCTGAGTGTCGACCATCTCGTCGGTGACATTTATCCTGTAGTAAGGAATGTGTACATCCTTGTCGAGCTTGACATCGAAGTCGGGAGCCACGCCTACATTGAATTTCAACTTGAAATCCTTCTCCTCGGGATTGAGCACGTTCTCCTTGTCGGGCACGGGGTTGCCGAGCACGTTGATCTCATTCTCCCGGATATAGTCATAGACAGCGTTGCCTACCAATTTGTTTACCTCGTCGTATTTCACAGCGTTGCCATACTTCTTGGCGATAAGACCTGCGGGAACATGTCCCGGACGGAAACCGGGTTCGGCATGCTTCTTGCCAATCTCCTTGAGCTGTTTCTTAACGTTGTCGGCATAATCCTTCTCTTCGACATCAACGGTTATCACACCGTGGTTTTCGTCGATCTTGACGTATTCTATTTTCATTTCCTGATTATATGTTTCTTATAATTTGCAATCGTTACCGGAGCCTTTCTCCATGCCGGAGCTTACCCCATGCCTGCGAACCTGCGCCACATGCGCATAATCTACAACAAATATCGTGCCGTAGATTCCGCCGACATACTCGTTTGAATTGCAAAATTAACAAAATTTACGCTAATTCGTACTTAATCTGTCAAAAATTCAGATTTAACTTTTGAAAAATTGGCGGAAAACCTTTACCGTATCGACATGGTCGGACACTGCGGCGGTCTCTCTGGCCGAGTGCATCGCCCATATCGCGCATCCCATGTCAACCCCATTTATGTCAAGCTGGGCCGACGATATGTTGCCGAGCGTGCTGCCTCCGGCCACATCGGCGTGATTGACGAAATACTGGCGGTTCACTCCGGCTTTTTCGCACAGCGCGCCGAATACCGCCGCGCCGCGGGCATCGGTCATATATTTGCAGTTCGCGTTGATTTTCACCACCGGTCCTCCACCCATAACAGGATGGTTGGTAGGGTCATATTTCTCATTATAATTGGGATGCCATGCATGGGCGTCATCGGCCGAAATCATGAACGACCTCGACAATGCGCGATAGAATGCCTGCGGCTCCTCGCCGAACGCAATACACAACCGCTCCATGATATGGCGCAGTACCGGCGAATGCGCACCCTGCTTTGTTCCGCTTCCTGTCTCCTCATTGTCGAACACCGCGAGAACGCGTGTAGCCTCGCACGGAACGTCACACTCGGCAAGCATTGCCTCCAGACCGGCAAAGGCCATGGAGAGGTCGTCTATGCGCGCCGACTGGAAAAGTTTCTCACCCACCCCGGCAAATCCGGCTTTCTCGGCCGGATAGAGACAGAGTTCATAGTCAGTGATATCCTCCGGCGCAAGATTTTCCCCTGTCTGCTCCGACAGATGTGCCGCCACTATCGAGCGTATCACGCCGCCATGGTTCCTGTATGACTCTATTTCCGCGGCAGAGAAATATCCCACCACCGGCTTCATGTCCTTCTGCACGGAGAGAGGATTACCGTCGTTGACGGCACGGTTGAAATGAATGGCAAGATGCGGAATGACAGCGACAGGACGGCGAACGTCAAGGGTCACTTCGCGCGGAGCGAGGACATCGCCCGAGCGCATCATCACCCTGCCTGAAATCGAGAGCGGCCGGTCGAACCATGTGTAAAGGATACCGCCTCCGTACTTCTCGACATTGAGCGAGACCATGCCTCCGTCACCATATATCTCACAATTCGGTTTCAGCTTGAAACAGGGGCTGTCGCTGTGCGCGGAGATGATGCGGACACCATGATCCGCCAGACTTTCCGTTCCGGCAACAAACGCAAACAGGGCACTGCCGTTCTTGGTAACGAAGTATTTGCCTCCGCGCTCTATCTTCCAGATGTCGGCTTCGCTGAGCCGGCGGAATCCGCTTCCCGCAAGAATGTCGGCCATAAGGTCGACCGCGAGAAAATTACATGTCGAACGGTCCATCCAGTCAAACAGCCTTGACATTATTTCTTTTGTTTCTTTTGTTTCCATGGTAGGGTATGTTAATCACGGCCCGGGAAATCTTCCGCACCGCATGTTTGTCATGATGGTGAATATCTTATGTGGTTGAGGGCGCGCACCACATTGCAGAGGGTCTGCGACCAGTATCCCTCGAAGTTTTCCCTGCACTCCCGGAAAGCCGCCGGTGCGCTCTCGCCGTCGCTGTCGCGCACAACCGAGATATAATTGCAAAGAGGCTGAAAAATATCGGCAAGACACTCCGCCACAGAGGATCCTATCGGCGTGTCGCTGTATTTCATATCTTCCTCAAAGGTCTCGAGAAAGACATCGTCGGGCCCCATCAGCGTCTCCACATTCCTGCGCACACTTTCGTAGAAATCCTCGTCCACGTATGAGGCGAAGTACTCGAATTCCGACTGCTCCGGCAGATCCTCTACATCTATCGACGAGAAATCCAGATAAATGGCAGGCAGAAGCGAGAGCATCTCTTTGACAAACTCATCCTTCTCCATCTCCCGCGCATTTTCAAGCGTCAGGCAGTAGTTGGAGGCAAGGGCCGTAGTGGCAAGAAGGCGCGCCTTGATTGAATCTTCATTCATACAAATTTCTTCTTTTTATATAATCCAGCACTTCATTGGGGAGGAAGAAGCTCAGATTCATTCCTTTTTTCACTCCCTCTCTGATGAACATCGAGGAAATCTCGGCAAGGGGAGCATTTTGCAGCAAAGTAACATTCGCGGGGAGAACTCCGGCCTCCTCCGCAGGAATATAGAAACCGGGCCGCTGATAGACTATTATCCTGAACTCCGCCACAATCCTGTCATGGTCCCGCCAGAGATTAAAGTCAAGCCAGTTGTCGGATCCTATTATCAGAGTGAACTCATCTTCCGGGTATCGCTCGCGCAACATGCCAAGGGTACGGTAAGTGAAAGATGGCGCGGGAAGCGAGAGTTCGAATGCAGATGCCTTGAGACGTGGATTGCGTGCAGTTACAGACTTCACCATCTCAAGACGGTCAAGGTCATCGGCAGGGTTCGAATCACTCTTGAGAGGATTGCGGCGGCTAACCATAAGCCACACCTGGTCCAGCCCGCAGGTCTGGACCACATAGTTCGCAATCATGGCATGCCCTGTGTGTATCGGGTTGAAACTGCCGCTAAATACTCCTATTTTCATTATTCAGGGTAATTGTAATGGACTCACGACAACCCGTTATAGTCTGTTATGCATCTGTCAATCATTTCTTCACGAAATTCCTGATTATTTCCTCCACCTCGGAGGCCGCCCGCGACAGATTGTCGTTGACCACGCGCTCGTCGAATTCGGAAGCGAATGTCATTTCATAACCGGCTTTTCCGAGGCGGCGAGAGATAGCCTCCTCACTGTCTGTCTGTCGCCCACGCAGACGGCGTTCAAGTTCCTCGAGGCTCGGAGGCATGATGAAGATGGAGACGGCCTCGTCTCCGAATCTCTTCTTTACATTCAGTGCCCCTTTCACATCAATGTCCATGATAAGATTACGGCCTTCGCCGGTAACGCGCTCCACCTCCGAAAGGAGTGTGCCGTAGCATGTTCCTTTGTATACCTCTTCCCATTCCACGAATTCACCGGCCTCGACGCGACGTGAGAATTCGTCGGGAGTCAGAAAGTAATATTCGCGGCCGTCGCGTTCCTCTCCCCGCGGACTGCGGCTCGTGGCCGACACGGAGAAACCCAGGGCCAGCTCAGGATTATCGATGATCTTCGAGATTATCGATGACTTGCCGGTACCCGATGGCGCCGACACTATTATGATTTTTCCCTTATTTCTTTCCATCACTACAACACATTCAGCACCTGTTCCTTGATCTGCTCCAGCTCATCCTTCATCATCACCACTATTTTCTGCATTTCCGCATGGTTCGACTTGGAGCCCAAAGTGTTGATTTCGCGACCCATTTCCTGCGCGATGAAGCCAAGCTTTTTACCCTGGCCCTGCGGCGCGCGGTCACCTTGACGCTCTCCCATTGTGTCGAGGAAATAAGCGAGATGAGTCCGCAGACGGGTCTTTTCCTCGGTCACGTCAAGTTTCTCTATGTAGAAAATCATCTCCTGTTCGAGACGACTTTTGTCAATCTCGATGGAATCGAGACGCGAAAGCTGCTCCTCGATGCGTGCCCTTATTTTAGGCACCCGTTCTGTCTCATAAGGCTCTATTCCATCCAGAATAGCGCCCAGATTCTTTATCTTTCCGACAAAGAAATCATAAAGTTTGCGGCCTTCCGTGGCGCGGAACTCCTCAAGAGCGTCGACTGCGGCGGCACATGCTTCGTGGAACGCTTCGATATCATCCTTTCCGACACCGGACACATCGCTCCTGAACGTGTCGGGCATACGCATAAGAACTCCGAACCAATCCTGCGGCGCGCCGATACCCAGTCTTATGCCGAGTTCCTCTATCTGCCGCTTATAGTTCGACACAACGGCTTCATTAATCTGTACCGGAGTCTCGTCTCCGACGTATTCGACGGAGGCTGACAGGTCGGTCTTGCCACGCTCCATGCGCGATCCGATATAATTGCGGGCTTCCACTTCAATCTCCTTGAAATAGGACGGGACCCTCATAGTCAAATCAAACTGCTTACTGTTCAGCGACTTGATCTCAATAGTTATCTTTTTGGAGGAGGAAGATGCAACACCGCGGCCGAAGCCGGTCATCGATAATATCATGTAGATTCAGTTTTCTTATTTTTCAAGGAGAGATAACAACTGCAAATATACGACTTTTTAGGCAAACCGACAAATAATAAGTGCGGGAAGAGGTCCGCCGGACATCCTCGCGCACTTATCATCTTGGTATTCTGAGCCAGGTTTTGCTTCACCTGACAGACAACTGTCACTTCACGCCAAGGTCTTCAAGGATTTTGTCGATGTGGTTTTCAGCCACTTTCACAAGTTCTTCGTACTGTTCCTTAGTCTCCATCCGCTCGCGGACTTCCACATAGAACTTGATCTTAGGCTCTGTTCCGGAGGGACGCACCGAAACCTTGTCTCCGCTTTCGGTGAAGAACTGGAGCACATTGCTGGTAGTGGGGAAATTCATCTTCTCCACCTCTCCGGTTTTCAGATTCCGGCAGTTCAGGTCCGAATAGTCCTTTATGCAGGTCACCGGGCTGCCGGCGAGAGTTTCGGGAGGATTCTCACGGAAGTTCTTCATCATGGCGACAATCTCCTCATGCCCGCTCTTTCCTGGACGAACCACGCTCACGCCACGCTCGCGTGAAAATCCATACTCTTTGTAGATTTCCACAAGGAGTTCATAAAGGTTCATCTCCTTGTCGGCTGCCCACGCGGCACACTCGGCTATGAGGGAGTTGGCAGAGATAGAGTCTTTGTCGCGCACGAACGTCTCGGCAAGGAACCCGTAACTCTCCTCGCCGCCGCCCAGATAGCGTCCGGTATCCTCCATGTTGCGCATCACGTCGGCAATCCACTTGAAACCTGTGTAGCAGTCCATACAGCGGATGTTGTTCTTGTCGGCAATACGCTTGATTGCTTCTGTCGTGACGATAGTCTTCACGACATATTCATTGCCGTTGAGAAGTTTGTTCTCCACGTTTTTGGTGATTATGTAGTAGAGGAGAATCATGCAGATCTGGTTGCCGTTGACAAGCTGGTAGTTGCCTTTCTTGTCGCGGACCACGAGGCCCACACGGTCAGCGTCGGGATCAGAAGCGAGCACGAGGCTTGCGCCGGTTTCTTTCGCCTTCTCCACAGCCATGGCCATGGCCTCGCTGTTCTCCGGATTGGGAGAAACCACCGTCGGGAAGTCGCCGCACTGCACGTCCTGCTCAGGAACATGGATGATGTTTTCGAACCCCCACATCTTCAGCGAATCGTACATGAGGCGCTTTCCGGTGCCGTGGATCGGGGTGTAGACAATCTTCATGTCGCTGTGACGGCGGTTGGACTCGGGCGAAAGACTCAGAGTATGGATGTCATGCAGGAACTGGTCGTCGATATCCTTTCCTATCTCCTGAATAAGAGATTTGTCGGCCTCGAACTTGATCTGGTCAACCGATGTGATGTCGTTCACATACTCTATGGTCTTCACATCATGGGGTGAGATCATCTGGGCGCCATCGCTCCAGTATGCCTTGTAGCCATTGTACTCCCTGGGATTGTGGCTGGCAGTGACCATCACACCGCTCTGACATCCGAGTTTGCGGATGGCATAGGATACCTCGGGCGTGGGACACGGTCCGTCAAAGAGATAGACCTTGATTCCGTTGGCAGAGAAGACCGCGGCGGTGAGTTCAGCGAATTTGCGCGAGTTGTTGCGCACGTCATAGCCTACGGCCACACTTATCTGCGGGAGATCCCTGAATGTGTCTTTCAGATAATTTGCCAGACCCTGAGTTGCGGAGCCGACAGTGTAGATGTTCATTCTGTTGGTACCGGCTCCCATGATTCCCCGGAGTCCGCCTGTTCCGAATTCGAGATCCTTGTAGAAAGCATCTATAAGCGGAGTCTTGTCCTCTGCCTCGATCAAAGCCTTGACCTCAGCGCGGGTTTCCTCGTCGTATTGCGGACCGAGCCACTTCTCCGCCCGCTCGGTGACGGACCTGACTAATTCTTCGTTTTGCATAATCTATATTGGGTTATATGAATATATTCTTATCTTGATTGAATACTGTCGGATGTGAAACATCTGCCGTGCAGTAGCCGGCGACAGGGAATTATCCTCTATTGTAACACAAAATTAAGAAAAAAAGTTAACTTTCAGAACTTATATTAAAAAATTTTAGCATCTGTTGTCTGCAGCATTTTTCCGACGCGCCGGAATACTCTTGAGGAGACCGAAGACAAGCTTACGCAATTAAGCCGGAGGCCCTTGCGTTATATTCACAGGAAGAATCAAAAAATATAAGGTTTATGTCTAAAATTTCCTGGCGTCCCGGCACAATGGTCTATCCGCTGCCGGCCGCGCTTGTGACAGTGGGCGCCACTCCCGAAGAATGGAATCCCATCACTGTGGCATGGATCGGAACCATCTGCTCCGACCCGGCGATGCTCTATATCTCGGTACGCCCCGAACGCCATTCTCACGCCATTTTAATGGAACGGATGGAATTCACCGTCAACCTCACCACAGCCGACATGGCGCGCGCCACCGACTGGTGCGGAGTCCGTTCCGGAAAGGATTTCGACAAATGGAAAGAAACCGGACTTACTCCGATTCCGGGAGAGAAAGTGGCTTCGCCAACCATCGAACAGTCCCCTCTCAGCATTGAATGCCGTGTCAAGTCTGTCACATCGCTCGGCAGCCACGACATGTTTATCGCCGAAGTCCTCAACGTCAGGGCCGATTCCCGTTTCATCGAACCGGAGACCGACAGATTCGCACTCGAGAAATCCGGACTGATGGCTTACTGTCACGGTCACTACTTTTCACTCGGAGAGATGATCGGCAAGTTCGGCTTCTCCGTCCAGAAAACACCGAAAGCCAAAAAATAACATAATACGTGCCTGATGACGGTCAGGACTTATCACTTTTTATATAATTTGAAAAGGCTCATTCGTCGAATGTGCCTTTTTTTTATTAAATTTGCATTTGATAGAGTCTCATCCGACGGACTCGCATAATGACAATGAGAAAGAAAAGTAACGAAAATATCGATGAACTGGAGGATTTCCAGCCAAGAAACGCAAGAAAATTCAAACGCAACCGCCGCATCGTGCAATGGATGTGGGTATCGTTTCTTGGCCTTGGATTTTTTATTTTGTTCCTTATGCTCCTCATTTACAATGGAGTGATTGGTTACATGCCTCCAATCGAGGAACTTGAGGACCCTCACGACAAACTGGCCTCGCTCGTATATGCCTCCGACGGCACCACCGAACTCGGCCGGTACTATTTCGGCGCCGGAAACCGGGTCTATACCGATTACAACGGTATTTCGCCCCATGTGATCAGCGCTCTGGTCGCCACAGAAGACATCCGTTTCCGCGAACATTCGGGCATCGACTTCAAGGCGCTCGGGCGTACTGCTGTGAAAACCCTCATGCTCGGTGACAAATCGGCCGGAGGAGCCTCCACCATTACCCAGCAGCTCGCCAAGCAGCTTTATTCACAACCCTCGGCCAACCTGTTCAAGAGAGCCATGCAGAAGCCTATCGAATGGATGATAGCCGTCAAACTCGAACGTTTCTATACAAAGGACGAGATCATCAACATGTATCTCAATCGGTTCGACTTCCTCAACAACGCTGTCGGCATCAAGACTGCAGCCAACGTATATTTCGGTAAAGAACCGCATGACCTCAAGATCGAAGAGGCCGCCATGCTCGTCGGGATGCTCAAGAATCCGAGCTATTACAATCCTCTGCGCCATGAGGAACGGACCATCAACAGACGCAACACTGTGTTCGAGCAGATGCTGAAGGCCGGCTTCATCTCCAGAGTCGAATTCGACTCGCTTAAGAATCTTCCTCTCGGACTAGACTACCATAAGGTTGACCACAAGGAGGGAGGAGCCCCTTATCTCCGTGAGGAGATACGCCGTCTGATGACCGCAAAAAAACCTGTCGCGCCGAAACGATCCGACTACAATTCCATGGTCGCGTATCATGTGGCCATGGGCAACTATAATTCCGATTCCACGCAATGGGAGGAAAATCCGCTGTATGGATGGATTTTAAAGAACCCCAAACCGGACGGAAGCCACTACGACCTCTACACCGACGGACTGCGGATCTACACCTCCATCGACATGAGGATGCAGCAGTATGCCGAAGAGGCTGTCAACGAACACCTCGGCGGAGTGCTCCAGCCCGCATTCGAGCGGGAGAAACGCGGCTCCCGCACCGGCCCCTACACTTCCAACTCCAACGAACTCAGTTACTCCGGAGTGCAGCGCCTCATCAAAAACGCCATAAAGCAGACGGAGCGCTATCGTCTTATGAAACAGGCAGGAGCTTCCGACGAGGAGATCGACCAAGCATTCCACACTCCCTACCAGATGGACATCTTTGCCTACGTTAGGGAGACAAAGAAAGAGAACGGCCGCAACGTCACTCGCATAGTGCCAGGCTCCAAATCAGTGACCATGACGCCGTATGACTCGCTGATGTACATGAAGACCATCCTCCGGACCGGCCTGATGAGCATGGATCCGGTGACAGGATACGTCAAGGCATACGTCGGCGGCCCCGATTTCACCCATTTCCAATACGACATGGTGTCGCGGGGAAAACGACAGATCGGCTCCACGGCCAAGCCTTTCCTCTACACGCTCGCCATGGAGCAGGATTTCACCCCCTGCTCAATGTTCAGCAACACCCAGCCTGTGTTCGGCAACTGGGCGCCGCGCAACTCCAGCCATGCACGCGTCGGAGAGATGGTCGATCTTCGATGGGCGCTGACCAACTCCAACAACTGGATATCGGCACGTCTTGTCAACGAGCTGACTCCCGGCGCGCTGGCCAACAAAATGCGGATGTTCGGAATCACCGGTTATATCGACGCCCATCTCCCGCTCTGTCTCGGCACAGTAGATGTGCCGGTAGGCCAGATGGTGGCGGCTTACACCGCGTTCTCCAACCGCGGAATACGCGTGGACCCCATATTCGTCACCAGAATCGAGGACAATCAGGGGAACCTCATCTACTCGGCAGTGCCTCACCGCACGGAAGTCACCAGCGAGGATGCATATTATAAGATAGTATCCATCCTGCTCAATGTGGTGGACAGCGGAACGGGAGCAAGTCTACGCTCACGCTACGGCATCCGCGCGCAGATGGGAGGAAAAACCGGTACCACCAATTCCAACTCCGACTCATGGTTCATGGGCTTTACCCCGGACCTCGTCACAGGCGTATGGGTCGGAGGCGAGGAAAGATACATCCACTTCAACACAATGGCTTTCGGACAGGGAGCGCGGGCAGCGCTCCCAATCTACGGACTCTTCATGCAGAAAGTCTACGCAGACCCGAAACTCCCCTACTCCCAGGACGCAAAGATTGAATTCCCAGACAATGTGGAACTATGCGGCAATGAGTTCTTCGACTATTCCGAAGCACCGGTCGAAGAAGAAGTGATCGACGCAGGCTATTTCGAATAAACCTGCCATCAGGTCTGCACTGATAGCAGCCACAACGACAAATGGCCTCCCGATTTTGAACTGCACCCCAAAAGTTAGACACAAAACTTTTGGGGTGCATTATGTATAGAC
>ERZ777305.743-NODE-743-length-49825-cov-4.226823_pt1 | contig 49825 bp, 40 predicted proteins | sample MGYA00374965_ERZ777305 | MGnify/ENA primary metagenome ERZ777305 (study PRJEB29328, sample SAMD00013331) | mouse gut metagenome | study: EMG produced TPA metagenomics assembly of the Metagenome analysis of fecal microbiota from mouse which was promoted...
GCTGCATGACGCCCTGCGCCTTTAACGCCTGGTTAATATGGTGAGACAGCTGGGCGTTTCGCGGATCGCTGATATTGTCAATGCAGAAATATCCGATATCCTCTAAAACCTTGATTGCCGAAGACTTTCCGCCGCCCGACATTCCCGTTACAATTATAAATTCCATTCTACCACCCTATTCCGTGTAGGCGCCTCCGGTATTATCCTCGTTAAGAGTTCCCTCAACCTCAATCAAAAGGCACTTTACCCGTCCTTTGCAAACCGGTCGGTGCTTTGTACCTTTTGGGATAATTATAAGATCGCCATCGCACAAATGCGTCATACCGTCCTCAAACTCAATATCGAATTCGCCATCAATGCAGTAAAACAACTCGTCGGAACTTTCGTGTATGTGAAAATCCAATGTTCTGTTCTCGGCTTGAAGAACGTTCAGCATATGATCGTTGAGCGTACCTAATCTCTTATATTCAAATAATTTCTCAACAGCGTTTACTTCTTTTTTCAGATCAACCTTTTGTATCATTTACGACCCTCGTTAAAGCCTGTTTTCATCTGTCAACTATCAGCATTTCGCACTCAAGCTCCACGCCCTTCTGCTCTCGGACAGCCGACTTAATATGCCCGACAAGCTCCATAACGTCCTCAAACGTTGCGCCGCCGCGGTTGATAACAAATCCGCTGTGCTTTTCACTGACCTGAGCGCCGCCGACCATGCAGCCCTTAAGCCCGCATTCCTCGATAAGCGCCGCCGCGAAATATCCCTCGGGACGCTTGAATGTGCTGCCGCAGCTTGGGAATTCAAGAGGCTGCTTGTCGCGGCGTTTCTGCATAAGTTCGTCCATTTTAGCCCTTATTTCCGCCTTATCGCGCGGTATAAGCTCCATAGTTACCGACAAAATGCAAAAACCGTTTTCGGAGAACACGCTGTGACGGTATGAAAGCCCCATTTCCTCCGCTGTCATCTCAACAACATTTCCGCTTCCGTCGATACATCGCGCCGACTTGGCGATATCCTTTATTTCGCCGCCGTAAGCGCCTGCGTTCATGTACAGCGCACCGCCCGCCGAGCCCGGTATTCCGTACAGACATTCCATTCCCGAAAGAGAATTCTCCAGCGCCGCATTGCACACCGCCGAAAGAGCCGCGCCCGCGCCCGCCGTTATAGTGTTGCCATCAACCGTGATCGTACCGAGAGCCGCGCCTATCGCGATCACCACACCGCCAAACCTACGTATCAGCAGATTGCTCCCCCTGCCGAGAAGAAAATACGGCAGTGAGCTTTCGCGGCAGACCTTCAGCAGTTCGACAAGACACTCCTCCGAATTCGCTTCCACAAACAGATCACATTCTCCGCCGATCTTCATTGAAGTCCTGTTCGCAAGAACAAAATTCTCCTCAAACGGGCAATTATATTTATTGCAGACAGCTTTTATTTGTGCATGATCCATAATTTCTCCTTATTAAAAGCACCATAATTTTAGGACGAATTTTGCTCCGTCCTAAAATTTCTATTAAACTAAAACTTACTCTGCAATAGTATATAAGCACGCCGCTCCGATTATTCCCGCGTCGTTTCCGAGCTTGCAGATATCGAGCTTGGTCGACCTGTCCGGATCGATACAATATTGATCGCGGGTGATTATCTCCTCAAGCGGTCTCGTGAGGTTCTCGCCCTCCTTGCAGATACCGCCGCCGATAAGAAGCACCTCGGGTTGGAACGTGTTGACGATATTCGTAAGTCCGCAGCCTAAGTACTCTATGTACATATTTACAACGTCCCTTGCGGCAGCGTCGTCAGCTCTCATGCCATCGAACGCGGTCTTGCCGTCGATGTTGTCGATAGAGCCGCCCGCGATCTCCCACATTTTTGAATCCTTGTGCGCCTCCATTGCCTCTTTAGTCATGTTGATAAGCGCGGTCGCCGAGGAATACGCCTCAAAGCAGCCCTTGCGTCCGCACGCGCACTGCCTTCCGTTGTACTCGATGACTGTGTGACCAAGCTCCGCGCCGCAGAAATTGAAGCCCGTGTATATCTTTCCGTCGATTATAATACCGCCGCCGACGCCCGTACCTAACGTTACGACAACGACGTTCTTGTAGCCCTTGCCCGCACCTGCGAGAACCTCTCCGAACGCCGCCGCGTTAGCGTCATTCTCAACGTAAAGCGGCTTATTGAGAAACTTTCCGAACAGCGCGCGCAAATCAGTATTCTTGAAGCCGAGATTGCATGAATAAAGCACCGTGCCGCTGTTGCGGTTGGCAACGCCGGGAGTTCCGATTCCGATAGAGTTTACCTCGCCGATCGTCACCTTAGCCTCGTTGAGTGCCTTCCACATCGTGTCCACCATGGATTTTACTATCTCCTCGGCGGGACGCGGAAGGTTAGTCGGCGCGGTCGCCTTTGCGACGATATTGTAATTCTCGTCGACCAGACCCACCTTTATATTAGTACCGCCTAAATCAATGCCTATGTTATACATATGAATTACTCCTGTTCAAAATCAAATTGCCGAATAAATTTATCGAAAGCTTTTACAAGCTCCCCGAAATCGGAGATGTTTTTTAATAAAGGAATATGCAGAAACAGTCCGCGCGGAAATATTTTCAGCACCTCCGCGTAAACCGCGTTGCAATACGAATTCCCCGCGCCCGACGACTTATACGCGTCGTAGCCGTTTTCACGGAAGAACCGCACGACCCTGCCGCAGTCAACGTCCGTTTCGAGAATACCGCAGTCGGCTCTAGCAAAACGCTCCACCGCTATTTTCGAGCGAATTGACGGCTTCTGACCCGTCATTATCGCCGTCAAAGGGCTTCGCGCAATCTCGTCACGCATTAGGGCGGCGGAAAGAGCGTTATCATTAGGCAGAATTACCTTTCGGCAAGGAGCGGAGACGCGCTCGACCAGAAGCCGCGCGGGATTGTCCTCTCCGTCAAAGCCCGCGAAAACGACCGATCTCATTACAAATTAAGATCGGACATGATCTCCTCGCTGTCGGAGTCCATACCGAGCTGGCGGAGCAGATCCTTAGCCGCGTTGTAGCCCATTTTCTTCTGACGGTTGTTCATCGCAGCTACCTCGAGAATTACCGCAAGGTTTCGTCCCGGCTTAACGGGGATATTCAGCAGCGGGACTTTAACGCCGAGGATGGTCATATAGTGCGTGTCGACGCCCATTCTGTCGTAGGTCTTTTCGGGGTTCCAAAGCTCCATTTCAACGACCATGTCTATCTTCTCGGACAGCTTTACCGAGCCGATGCCGAACAGCTGACGCGCGTTTACGATACCGATACCGCGCAGCTCAAGGAAATGGCGGATATTGTCGGGCGACGAGCCTACTAAGGTGATATTGGACGCCTTGCGTATCTCGACTGCATCGTCTGCGATAAGACGGTGACCGCGCTTTACGAGCTCGACCGCAGTCTCGCTTTTACCTACGCCGCTCTCGCCCATTATCAGCACGCCCTCGCCGTATATTTCGATAAGAACTCCGTGACGCGTTATCCTCGGTGCGAGCTGCATATTCAGGAACGCCATAAGTTTGGAGATAAATACGGTGGTGTTCTCTTCCGTGCGCATAATGGGTATTTCGTAGTTGGGTGCCATTTCAAGCATTTCGGGGAAAACTTCCTCGTTGCGCGTGATGATAAGCGCAGGAAAACGGTAACTTAACAAATCCTCGATACGCTTTCTGCGGACGTCGGGTTCAAGACCCTGTAAATAAGCGCTCTCCATTTTTCCCATGACCTGAATGCGCTTGTTGTCAAAATATTCATAAAATCCGGCAAGCTGAAGTCCCGGACGATTCACGTCGTTGTTTGAGATAAGACGGTTCTCTCCGTTGTCGGGCATATAAAGAATTTCGGGTTTATACTCGTCGATCAATTTTCTGAGCGGGAACGAAAACTCCCTGGTGATTTCCTCAAGGGGCATAGCAATGTCCTTTCTCGGGCAATTAGCGCCCGAACATTTTATTTTTAGAAACAACTCTACAAGTACCATTATACAGCAAAGCCGCAAATAATGCAAGCGTTTTTTTGTAATTTTGTGATATCTTTCACAATTTTTACGGCAAAGCAATCGTTCTTTTGTTTAGGCTGTAAAAATCCGCCAATAATTAAAGTATATCTTTTGGGTATTATTGACAACAAAGGAGTTTAATATGAAAGACATTTTTATGACTATTGTACTTATTATTGGAATAGTGATCTCGCTGACATTCGCGGCGTTCGAGACATTTTCTGCGGACTGTGGAAACGTGCGCGGAGAGGTGCTGCGGCTGCATATCCCCGCGAACTCTGACAGCGGAGAGGATCAGGCAGTAAAACTCGAGCTGCGTGACTTCCTGCTTGCGGAATACGGCGGCGAGCTGTCGGGAAGCGGAGATCTTTCCGCAGCCAAGGAACATGCCCGTGAGCTGCTCCCCGAAATCGAGCGCCGCTGCACTGAGTTTCTCCGGGAGCACGGATTTGACTACGGCGCTAAAGCCGAGCTTACCGATATGTATTTTACCACCCGCGAGTACGACCGCCTGATACTCCCCGCGGGCGAGTATACTGCTCTCAGAATAACGCTCGGCAGCGGCGAGGGGCATAATTGGTGGTGCGTGATTTTCCCGCAGCTCTGCCTGCCAGCCGTCTCGGAGCAACACGAAAAGGATGACAACGCGGAAAGCGTACTCGAGACATTTGGAAAACCTCAGAAGATCACTGTCAAGTTCGCGGTCTACGAGTGGATACAGCGCCTGTTCAGTTAAACACTGTCAAGAGAATGTTTTCGAGAAATTAGCGGTTATACAAATTTTTTTGAAATTTGCCCTTGACAAATTGTTCCGTTTGTGGTAAAATATTAAAATGTATCATAATGGAGTTATAGGCTATTTCTGCCTAAAAATCCGTGCTATTTATTAAGGAGTGATTAAAGCCGATGGTGAATACAAAGCCTGTGCAGTCGGGAAAAACTACAAGACAGAGCTTCTCGAAAATCAATGAGGTTATCGATATGCCGAACCTCATCGGTATTCAGAGGGACTCATACAACTGGTTTCTGTCCGACGGAATAAAAGAGGTTTTCAAGGACGTATCTCCGATTATTGACTCGAACGGCAAGTTTGAGCTTTCTTTTGTGAATTACCGCCTTGAGGAAAACACCAAGTACTCTATTGAAGAGTGCAAGGAGCGCGACGCGACATACGCCGCACCCTTAAAGGTCACCGCGAGCCTGCTTAACAAGGAGACGGGCGAGATCATAGACAATGAGATCTATATGGGCGATATGCCGCTGATGACCGAAAGCGGAACCTTTGTTATAAACGGCTCGGAACGTATTGTCGTTTCGCAGCTCGTTCGTTCACCGGGCGTATATTACGGCTTTGATTACGACAAGACAGGCAAAAAGCTGTTCAAGGCTACCGTTATACCGAACAGAGGCGCGTGGCTTGAGCTTGAAATGGACGGCTCGGACGTGTTTTATGTACGTATCGACAAGAACAGGAAGTTCCCGTGTACGACGTTTCTGCGTGCTATCGGACTGTCAAGCGACAGCGACCTTATCGGTAAGTTCGGCGAGGATCCGAGAATAACCGTTACTATAGAGAACGGCAAGGATAACACAAAGAATGAGGAGGAGGCGTTGCTTGAGGTCTACAGAAAGCTTCGCCCCGGCGAGCCCGCTACCGTAGACTCGGCGAGAACCACTCTCGACAACTTGTTCTTTGACGCCAAGAGATATGATCTGTCACGTTTCGGACGTTATAAATATAATAAAAAGCTCGGCATCGCTCAGCGGCTCGTGGGAAAAAGAGCCGCCGAGAACGTTGTCGCGCCCCTTTCGGGTGAGCTGCTCGCGGAAGATGGCGGTATCATCACTGCCGAAATGGCTATGGAGATACAGAACGCGGGCGTTATGGAGGTTTCTGTTCAGAAGCCGGACGGCGAAGGCGTGATGAAGATCGTAGGCAACGGTATGGTCGACATTCATCTGTATACAGGCGATTTGGACGTTGAGGCTCTGGGCATCAACGAGCAGGTCAAATTCGGTGTCCTCGCGGATATCCTCGAGGAGGCGGGAGACGACAAGGAAATGCTCGCGGAGCTTATTGCAAAACGCTCAGACGAGCTTATCCCCAAGCACATCACGCTGGAAGATATTTTCGCGGCAGTCGGCTACTTCATCAACCTCAACGAGGGTGTGGGCGATATCGACGATATTGACCACCTCGGAAACAGACGTATCCGCTGTGTGGGCGAGCTGCTCCAGAACCAATTCAGGATAGGCTTCACGAGAATGGAGCGTACTATTCGTGAGCGAATGGGACTTCAGGCTAACGATACCGAAAAGGTAACGCCGTCGTCGCTTATCAACGCAAGACAAGTGATCGCGGCTATGAAAGAGTTTTTCGGCTCTTCCCCGCTGTCTCAGTTTATGGATGCAAACAACCCGCTTGCGGAGCTTACTCACAAGCGCCGTCTGTCCTCGCTCGGTCCGGGCGGACTTTCGCGTGACCGCGCGGGATTTGAGGTCCGTGACGTACATTACTCTCACTACGGACGTATGTGTCCTATCGAGACACCCGAAGGTCCTAACATCGGACTTATCTCCTATCTCGCGACATTTGCGAGGATCAACGTATACGGCTTTCTTGAAACGCCCTACCGCAGGGTCGACAAGGCAACGGGCAAGGTGCTCGACGATGTAGTCTACATGACTGCCGACGTTGAGGATAACTATGTTGTGGCGCAGGCCAACGAGCCGCTTGACGAGAACGGCTGCTTCGCAAGACCGCGCGTCAACGCGCGCTGCCGCGACGCTATCCTTGAGATAGAACGTGAAAAGGTGGATTTCATGGACGTATCACCTAAAATGGTGGTATCCGTGGCTACGGCTATGATTCCGTTCCTTGAGAACGACGACGCGAACCGTGCCCTCATGGGCGCGAATATGCAGCGCCAGGCTGTTCCGCTTATGGTAACGGACAATCCCATTGTCGGCACAGGTATGGAATACAAGGCTGCCGTGGATTCGGGCGTAGTTATCTGCGCAAAGGAGAACGGCGTTGTCTCAGAGGTATCTGCAGACCGTATAATTATCAACACCGACGAGGGCAGAGAGCACATTTACAGGCTTATTAAGTTCAAGCGTTCCAACCAGGGCAACTGCATAAATCAACGCCCGATCGTCAGCAAAGGCGAGCGTGTGTCCAAGGGCGATGTTATCGCCGACGGTCCCGCCACCAAAATGGGCGAGATCGCGCTCGGGAAGAACGCGCTTATCGGATTTATGACCTGGGAGGGCTATAACTACGAGGACGCTGTCCTTATAAACGAAAAGCTTGTTTACAACGACGTGTACACATCAATTCATATAGAGGAATACGAGCTTGAATGCCGTGAGACAAAGCTCGGTCCGGAGGAGATCACCCGTGATATCCCGAACCTCAACGACGAGGTGCTGAAGGATCTTGATGACCGCGGCATAATCAGAATAGGCGCGGAGGTCCACTCGGGCGATATTCTGGTCGGCAAGGTGTCGCCTAAGGGCGAGACGGAACTCACCGCGGAAGAGAAGTTGCTCCGTGCGATCTTCGGCGAAAAGGCTCGCGAGGTTCGCGACAACTCCCTGAGAGTTGCGCACGGCGAGAGCGGTATCATAGTTGACGTTAAGGTGTTCAACCGTGAGAACTGCGACGATCTGTCACCTGGAGTAAACGAAAAGGTTCGCGTATATATTGCACAGAAGCGTAAGATATCCGTCGGCGATAAAATGGCGGGTCGTCACGGTAACAAGGGCGTTGTTTCGCGTATCCTCAAGCAGGAGGATATGCCGTTCCTGCCCGACGGTACTCCGCTCGATATCGTACTGAATCCTTTGGGCGTACCTTCACGTATGAACATCGGTCAGGTGCTTGAAGTTCACCTCGGCTATGTCGCGAAAGCGCTTGGCTGGAAAATTGCTACGCCCGTATTTGACGGCGCTCACGAGCAGGATATCCGTGCGCTGTATGACGAGGCTCGCGGCAAGCGCAAGGAGCTTCTCGGCGAGGGCGGCGCGGGCATAGATTTTACTAAGCTGGCGTGGACAAGCGACTGCAAAACGCAGCTTATCGACGGAAGAACGGGCGAGAAGTTTGACAGCCCCGTAACCGTCGGATATATGTACTACCTTAAATTGCATCATCTGGTCGACGATAAGATACACGCGCGTTCAACGGGTCCGTATTCGCTTGTTACGCAGCAGCCTCTGGGCGGTAAGGCTCAGTTCGTCAGCGTTTCGGTGAGATGGAGGTCTGGGCTCTCGAGGCTTACGGTGCAGCCTACACGCTCCAGGAGATACTGACTGTCAAATCCGATGATCTTATGGGGCGTCAGAAGACCTATGAATCCATTGTCAAGGGCGATTCCGTGCCGAAGCCCGGCGTTCCCGAGTCGTTCAAGGTAATGGTAAGCGAACTGCAGGGTCTGGGGCTGGACATCAGAATTCTCGATGATATGGGCAAGGAGATCGACCTCAAGGAGGATTACGACGAGGACGACAGCGCAAGCTACGGCAAGCAGAATTTCAGCGAGGATTACAGATCCGACGATGACGATTTGAACAGAGCAGGCTTTGAGGTAACCGACGCGGAGGACGCAGGCGGCGTTGTCGGAGACGACGACAGCGATATGTACGACGATGACGACGAGTACGACGACGAGGACGCGGATTTCGACGATGGTCTTGACGACGATGACGAAAGCGAATACGGCGATCCCTCCGACAGCGACGATGAGGACGACGGTTTCGACGATTGAGAAAACACGGGTCGGAAGCCCGATAATATGAAAACGAGGTAATATAATGAGTTTTAGTGTTTTCGAGTCTATGAAAATAGGACTTGCTTCTCCCGAGCAGATACGCGAATGGTCGCACGGCGAGGTTCAGCGTGCCGAAACAATAAATTACCGCAGTCAAAAGCCAGAAAAATTCGGTTTGTTCTGCGAAAGAATTTTCGGTCCGCAGAAGGACTGGGAGTGTAACTGCGGAAAGTACAAGAGAATACGCTTTAAGGGAAAGATTTGCGAAAAGTGCGGCGTTGAGGTAACACGCAGCAAGGTTCGCCGCGAGCGTATGGGACACATTGAGCTTGCCGCTCCCGTGTCACATATCTGGTACTACAAGGGTACTCCGAGCCGTATCGGTCAGGTGCTCGACCTCACCCCAAAAAAGTTGGAGGAAGTACTTTATTTTACTAAATATATAGTTATCGACCCTGGCGAGAAAACGGGTCTGGTAAAGAAACAGCTGCTTACCGAGGAGGAGTACAGCCAGTACGCCTCGAAGTACTCGGGCATTGATACGTTCCGCGCGGGAATGGGCGCGGAAGCTATCAAGGAGCTGCTCACCGAAATAGATCTTGACGCTCTTGAGGACGAGCTGAGAGCGGAGCTTGAGACCACCTCCGCGGGTCAGAAGCAGGTAAAACTGCTGCGCAGACTGGACGTTATTGAAGCGTTCAAGAACAGCGGAAACCGCCCCGAATGGATGATACTGGACGTAATTCCCGTAATCCCGCCGGATATCCGTCCCATGGTTCAGCTGGACGGAGGACGTTACGCGACCTCCGACCTTAACGAGTTGTACCGCAAGGTCGTAATGAGAAACAACCGCCTTAAGGACCTGCTCTCAAAAAAAGCGCCCGATCTTATCGTGCGCAACGAGAAGCGCATGCTCCAGGAGGCTGTTGACGCGCTGATAGACAACGGAAGGCACGGCAGAGCCTACACGGGTTCAAACAACCGTCCGCTTAAATCGCTGTCCGATATGCTCAAGGGCAAACAGGGACGCTTCCGTCAGAACCTGCTCGGTAAGCGTGTTGACTATTCGGGACGTTCGGTTATCGTCGTAGGTCCGGAGCTGAAAATGGATCAGTGCGGTCTGCCTAAGGAAATGGCGTTGGAGCTGTTCAAGCCGTTTGTGCTGAACGATCTGGTGCTGAACGGCGTTTCGCCGAATATCAAGCAGGCTAAAAAGCTTGTTGAGCGCGCGGACGATAAGGTCTGGGATTCGCTTGAAAACGTTATCAAGGATCATCCCGTACTGCTTAACCGTGCACCTACACTGCACAGATTGGGTATTCAAGCGTTCTCGCCCATTCTGGTAGAGGGACGCGCTATCAAGCTGCACCCGCTGTGCTGTACCGCATTCAACGCGGACTTCGACGGCGACCAGATGGCAGTCCACCTCCCGCTCTCCAACGAGGCGCAGGAAGAGGCGAGAACTCTTATGCTCGCCGCAAAGAACCTGCTCAAGCCCTCCGACGGAAAACCAGTTACCGTTCCCACACAGGATATGGTTCTCGGCTCGTACTATTTGACAATTGACAAGGCGGGCGAAAAGGGCGAGGGCAAGGTATTTCGTGACGCTAACGAAGCTATAATGGCTTATCAGGACGGTATAATCACCATTCACGCGGCTATAAAGGTACGCGTTACAAAGGATCTGGGCGATACCGTTATTACAAGAATAGTACCTACTACGGCGGGACGTATCATCTTCAACGAACATATCCCGCAGGATCTTGGTTACGTTGACAGAAGCGATCCGGATCATCAATTGGATTATGAGATAGGTTTTAAGGTAAGAAAGCAGGAGCTCGGAAAAATCATTGACCGCTGCCTGAAAATACACGGTACTGCTACCACCGCACAGGTGCTTGATAAGATCAAGGCTATGGGGTATAAGTACTCTACTCGCTCGGGTATCACCGTTGCTGTCTGTGACGCCGAGATTCCCCCGCAGAAAGCCGAGATAATCAAGCAGGCGGACGAAAAGATAGCCGATATGAACAAGAAGTTCTCACGCGGATTTATTTCCGACAGCGAACGCAAAAAGAACTTTATCGACACCTGGGAGCACGCGACAAAACTGGTCTCGACTGCGCTTACCAACAATCTCGACCATTATAACAACATCTACATGATGGCGGACTCGGGCGCACGTGGTTCGGACGCACAGATAAGGCAGCTCGCCGGCATGCGCGGACTTATCGCGAATACCTCTGGCGCGACTATAGAGATGCCTATCAGAGCGAATTACCGTGAGGGCTTGAACGTCCTCGAATATTTCATCTCCTCGCGCGGCGCACGTAAGGGACTTGCCGATACAGCGCTCCGTACTGCCGACTCGGGATATCTGACGAGACGTCTTGTCGACGTATCGCAGGAGGTAATTATCCGCGGCGACGACTGCGGAACGACCAACGGTATTGAGGTATACGAGATACGCGAGGGCGGCGAGCTTATTGAAAAGCTCGGCGAGAGGCTTGTCGGACGCTTTCTTGCGGACGATTTCACCGCACCCGACGGTTCGTTTACCATATCCAGAGATAAACTACTCACGGACAGTGACGCGGCAAAAATAGTTAAAACGGGCGTTGAACGAGTGAAGGTGCGCTCTGTGCTTACTTGTGAGCTGAGAAACGGCGTGTGCGCTAAGTGCTACGGCGCTTCCCTCGCGAACGGTCAGCTGATCACCAAGGGCGAGGCAGTGGGCGTTATCGCAGCGCAGTCTATCGGCGAGCCCGGTACACAGCTTACGATGCGTAACTTCCATACGGGCGGCGTTGTCGGCGCGGACGATATCACACAGGGTCTTCCGCGTGTTGAGGAGCTGTTCGAGAGCCGTCATCCGAAGAATGCGGCGATCATCACGAGAGTTGCGGGCACGGTAAGGTTCGAGGAGATCAAGAAAACGCGTCACGCTATAATTACTGCCGATGACGGCACCGAGGAGGCGTATGCCGTACCCTTCGGATACCGTCCGAAGGTTCAGGACGGCGACCGCGTTGAGGTGGGAGATCCGTTGACAGAGGGCTCTATCAACCCACCGGATGTTCTTGCCGTAAAGGGCGAAAAGGCTGTTCAAGACTACCTTATCAGCGAGGTTCAGAAGCCATACCGTCAACAGGGTGTTGATATCAACGACAAGCACATTGAGGTGATCGTACGTCAGATGATGCGCAAGGTAAGGATCATCGAACCCGGAAAAAGCACGCTTCTTGCAGGATCGGTAGTAGGAAAGAACGAATACGTCGCGATATGCGATGAGCTGAAAGAACGCGCGGAACAAGGTGAAACGATTGAAATGCCGACCTGCGAGCCCGTACTGCTCGGTATCACAAAGGCGTCTCTGGCGACCGACAGCTTTATGTCCGCCGCCTCGTTCCAAGAGACCACCAGGGTACTCACCGAGGCGGCTATTCGCGGCAAGGTTGATCCGCTGACGGGTCTTAAGGAGAACATCATAATAGGTAAGCTTATTCCCGCGGGTACGGGACTCAGAGCGCAGGAGGAGGCGGCCGCGGCTGCTGCCGAAGCGGAGGCAAAGGCGGAGCAGGAGGCTCTCGCTGCCGAGCTTGAAGGTCATATAGACGATGAAATAAACGTCAATATCGAGGCAGTTTCCAATATGGAGGCCAACAACGGCATCACAGACAATGAGAATGCTTGATCGGTGTTTGTTAAAATGCACAAAAAGCAAATTTTCTAAATAATTTTTAGCGGCGGTTGTCACAAAGTTTTGAAAAAAGCCTTGACAAACGCCGCTTTTTACTATATAATTTATAAATGTGTGTTAGTATATTTTTCTATAAGAGGAAATAATAATACACGGAATAATTTATATTTAAGGAAGAGGTGAAAAATAGTGCCTACGTTTAATCAGCTTGTTCGTAAGGGTCGTCAGGTTTCCACAAAGAAATCCAAGGCGCCGGCTCTCCAGAAGGGTATGAATACCCTCCACAAGGAGCAGATCGACCAGCACTCTCCTCAGAAGCGCGGAGTTTGCACCGCTGTAAGAACTCAGACTCCCAAGAAGCCTAACTCAGCTATGAGAAAGGTGGCCAGAGTCAAGATCTCCAACGGCTATGAGGTAACGGCGTATATCCCCGGTATCGGACACAAACTGCAGGAGCACTCCGTTGTACTCATCAGAGGCGGGCGTGTTAAGGACCTCCCGGGTGTGCGTTACCACATCGTAAGAGGAACTCTCGACGCTCAGGGTGTTGACAAGAGAATGCAGGGACGCTCCAAGTATGGTGCAAAGCGTCCGAAGGCAGGAAAGAAGGCATAATTTCAATTCCTGAAAAGCTGTCAAACAGGCATTATTTAGCGATAAAGCATTGCCTTTTGTTTGGATAGCGGGAGTGAAACGCTTTCGAGTACCTATGATTTCATTGGGGATCATTAATTGACCCCACAATAATGTAAGGAGGGAAGTTAAAGTGCCAAGAAGAGGTAATGTCCCCAAGCGTGAGGTTCTGCCAGATCCGCTTTACGGTTCGGAGTTGGTAACAAGACTTATCAACAACATCATGCTTGACGGAAAGAAGGGCGTAGCCCAGAAGATCGTTTACGGCGCGTTTGAGATCGTTGCCGAAAAGACCGGCAAGGAGCCGCTTGAGGCTTTTGAGGAGGCAATGGAGAACATTATGCCCCAACTTGAGGTCAAAGCAAGACGTGTCGGCGGTGCGACCTACCAGGTTCCTATGGAGGTTCGTCCCGAAAGACGCCGCACTCTCGGCTTGCGTTGGATAACCAAGTACAGCCGTGACCGCAGCGAAAAGACGATGAAAGAAAGACTTGCAAACGAGATCTGCGACGCACTGAACAATCAGGGCGGAGCGTGCAAGAAGCGCGACGATACACATAAGATGGCAGAGGCTAACAAGGCATTTGCACACTTTAAGTGGTAAAATTAAACGCCGTTTAGCTCAATCAAACATTTGCGGATTTTTGTGCGCGAGTATTTTTCACCGTACGAAACTCTGCGGCGTTTAATTCTTGAGCTGGCATATTACGGAGGAATTTATGAAAAGAGACGTTTCTCTTGAAATGACACGTAATATTGGTATCATGGCTCATATCGACGCGGGTAAAACCACCACCACGGAGCGTATCCTGTTCTATACGGGCGTCAACTACAAAATGGGTGAGACGCACGAGGGCGCTTCCACGATGGACTGGATGGATCAGGAGAAGGAGAGAGGTATCACTATCACCTCCGCCGCTACCACCGCGTTCTGGAAAGAGCACCGTATCAATATTATCGATACTCCCGGACACGTTGACTTCACTGTTGAGGTTCAGCGTTCTCTGAGAGTGCTTGACGGCTCTGTCACTGTATTTTGTGCAAAGGGCGGCGTTGAGCCGCAGTCCGAAACAGTTTGGCGTCAGGCGGACAACTATCACGTACCCAGAATGGCTTATGTAAATAAGATGGACATTATGGGCGCGAACTTTTATAACGTAGTGGATATGATGCACGACAGACTGAAGTGCAACGCTGTTCCGATTCAGCTCCCTATCGGCGCTGAGCAGGACTTCAAGGGCATTATCGACCTTATTGAGATGAATGCCGATATCTACTATGACGACCTCGGCAAGGATATGCGTGTCGAGGAGATTCCCGCGGATATGAAGGACAAAGCCGAGGAGTACAGAGCAAACTTGCTTGAAAAGGTAGCCGAGCTCGACGACGACCTTATGGAGCGCTACCTTGAGAACGAGGGCGCGGACTTCACCGCAGAGGAGATCAAGAAGGCTATACGCAAGGGTACGATCGACAACAAGTTTGTTCCCGTATGCTGCGGTACTTCTTACAGAAACAAGGGCGTTCAGAAGCTGCTCGACGCTATCGTCGATTTTATGCCGTCGCCTCTCGATATCCCCGCTATCAAGGGTACAAACCCCGATACCGGCGAGGAGGAGGAGCGTCATCCCGGCGATAAGGAGCCGTTCTCCGCTCTTGCATTCAAAATCGCTACAGACCCGTTTGTTGGTAAGCTTTGCTTCTTCAGAGTTTACTCCGGTTTTGTTGAAGCGGGTACGAGCGTCCTCAACTCCACCAAGGATAAGAATGAGCGTATGGGACGTATCCTGCAGATGCATTCCAACCACAGACAGGACATCGAAGCATGTCCGTGCGGAGATATCGCGGCAGTTGTAGGTACTAAGTATACTACTACGGGCGATACGTTCTGCGATCCCGCTCACCCGATCATTCTCGAGTCCATGGACTTCCCCGAGCCTGTTATTGATCTGGCTATTGAGCCTAAGACCAAGGCAGGTCAGGAGAAAATGGCTATCGGTCTCGCAAAGCTTGCAGAAGAGGATCCGACCTTCAAGACCTGGACGAACCAGGAGACAGGTCAGACCATTATCGCGGGTATGGGCGAGCTGCACCTCGAGATCATCGTAGACAGACTTCTGCGTGAGTTCAAGGTAGAGGCTAATGTCGGCGCACCGCAGGTTGCCTACAAGGAGACCATTACGGGCAATGCCGATGTTGATATGAAGTACAAGCGTCAGTCGGGCGGTTCGGGTCAGTACGGTCACGTAAAGATCCGCGTTGAGCCTAACGAGAGCGGCAAGGGCTATGAGTTCAGCAATGACGTAGTCGGCGGCGCGATCCCGAAGGAGTTTATCCCCGCTGTTGACGCAGGTATCCAGGGCGCGCTGAATGCGGGCGTTCTCGCGGGTTATCCCGTTGTAGATCTTAAGGTCTCGCTGTACGACGGATCCTACCACGAGGTAGACTCGTCCGAAATGGCGTTCAAGATTGCGGGTTCTATGGCTATCAAGGAAGCGCTCAGAAAGGCAAGCTCGATCATTCTCGAGCCGATTATGAAAGTCGTTGTCGTATGTCCGTCCGATTATACGGGTACGGTTATCGGCGACTTGACTTCGCGCCGCGGACAGATCCAGGGTCAGGAATCGCGTTTCGGTACGGAGCAGATCACCGCTCTTGTTCCGCTGTCAGAGATGTTTGGCTACTCAAACGATCTCCGCTCCAAGACACAGGGACGCGGTCAGTACGTTATGGAGCCGCACAGCTATATCGAGGTTCCGAAGAACATTGCCGAGGGCATTATGTCCAAAAGAAAACAGAATGATTAACATTTGTTGACATTTTGTTGAAAATATTTGTGGATTATCGAGAAAACCACTTGATTTTTTCCATAAAAAATGGTAGAATATTACTGTAAACATTTTTCGGGCGAAACGCCCAAATGCCTATTAAAAGGAGGAAATACCAATGGCTAAGGAAAAATATAATTCCAGCAAACCCCACGTTAATATCGGTACCATCGGTCACGTTGACCATGGTAAGACCACTCTGACCGCAGCTATCACAAAGTGGCTTGCACTCAAGGGTCAGGCTAAGTTTGAGGCTTATGATATGATCGATAAGGCTCCCGAGGAGAGAGAGCGTGGTATTACGATTAATACCGCTCACGTTGAGTATGAGACCGATGCGCGTCACTACGCTCACGTTGACTGCCCCGGACATGCCGACTATATTAAGAACATGATTACCGGTGCGGCTCAGATGGACGGCGCTGTACTCGTAGTTGCAGGTACCGACGGTCCTATGGCTCAGACTAAGGAGCACATTCTGCTCGCACGTCAGGTTGGCGTTCCCGCAATGGTTGTATTTATCAACAAGTGCGATGACGCTGGCGAGTACGATCCCGCTACCGGTGAGTACAACGATCCCGATGAGATGCTTGAACTGGTTGATATGGATATCCGCGGCGAGCTGTCCAAGAACGGCTTCCCCGGAGACGATATCCCGATTATCCGCGGTTCCGCAAAGGTTGCCTTGGATTCCGATTCCAAGGATCCCGACGCTCCCGAGTACGCTTGCATCAAGAAGCTGATGGAGGCTATCGACTCCTACATTCCCGCTCCTGAGAGAGACGAGAACAAGCCTTTCCTGATGCCTGTTGAGGATACTATGACCATCACCGGTCGTGGTACAGTTGCTACCGGTCGTGTAGAGCGTGGCATTGTAAAGGTAAATGATACCGTTGAGATCACCGGTTTGGTTGACGAGCCCAAGAGCACTGTTGTTACAGGTCTTGAGATGTTCAGAAAGACCCTTGACGAGGCTGTTGCAGGCTATAACATCGGCGCACTGCTCCGTGGTATCACACGTGATCAGATCGAGCGTGGTCAGGTTCTCTGCAAGCCCGGTTCTATTCACCCGCACACCAAGTTCAGCGGTCAGGTTTACGTTCTTAAGAAGGAAGAGGGCGGTCGTCATACACCGTTCGTTTCCAACTACCGTCCGCAGTTCTTCTTCAGAACTACCGACGTTACTGGCGTAATAACTCTTCCTGCCGATAAGGAAATGTGCATGCCCGGCGATAACGTTGTAATGGACGTTGAGCTTATCACTCCTATCGCTATTGAGGAAGGTCTGCGTTTCGCTATCCGTGAGGGTGGCCGTACCGTTGGCTCCGGCGTTGTTACCAAGATTGCTGAGTAATTTAGCGATTAATAAAACATTATTTGCCGCTGTTCGTTTGAACAGCGGCATTTTTATTTTATTCAATAAGGTTTAATTCGTCGGTGTCGAGATAGTCCTCGATATACTGCTTTGTCAGCAGCTGCCGAGGAATATAGTCGTTAAACTTCCCCGCTATCTCACAGTTTTCGGGAATTCGGAACGAATACTTGTCCGCGCCATTCTCCTTTATTTTGTTCAGCGCGGCAATAAGCGCTTCCCTGCCCATATCGGTCTGCACCTCAATGCACACGGGAATGTAGCGCTGAAGCCATACGTTCGCCTGAAATCCGCGTTCGCGAAGTGCGTAAAGCAACGCCATCGTGCCGCGAGTTCCCAGGAATGGAAATACCGCGAATACCGTTTCGGAAAGTGCTACGATCACCCTCTCGCCCTCGAATACGGTTCCGCCCATAAGCTCGTTTCCACTCTCACTCACGCCGCTCATCGTCGCGTTTCGGCAAAGACGACGGATATCGTCAAGGCGCTTGCGGGCGCTCTCGTCGAGAAACGCGTACTGCTCGTCGCTGCGCAAGACTTCAAGCATTTTTTTCATTACCTTGGTGTGGACGTATCCGTTACCCGTGTCCGTCCACATATTCGCTGAAATGCCCTCTATTTTCTTTACGTAGATTGTCTGCTGCTTTTTGTCAAGCTCCGTGACCTCCCATGCCTGCCCCGCCAGCGCGAACTGCGATTTTGGCGGGAACGGGTTCTGTACTGTTCCGATTATCTCCGCGGACGCGCCGTTTCCCGCACTGCTCCGCACCGTGTATTCAACGGGAACGGAGAACACTGCCAGAAACTCGTAATTGTTCACGGCAGCCTCGCCCTCTTCGCCGATCATCAGCCCGTCCTCGCCGCGCTCAAGCTGTCCGTTCTCAAGCATATGACGCAGAAGCAGCAGATAATCCTCCTTGGAAATATATCGGAAAACCGCCAGCGTTAGCACCTGCCGCGCAAGCTCCTTTGGCTGAACCGAACCGCTAGCCGCAAGTATCGACATGGTCTGATGATACAGCAGGCTGTAAGGCAGCTTGGGGAGATACATCGGCTCGACCCACTTTTCGCGGGTGTACAGTAGTATCATTGCCGCACACATCACGATATCCCAGTTGACCTCTTTATAAAACGTATTCGGCGGCAGGCTCATATCCCATCGGAACGCAAAGCACATCTCCCCGATTGCGTCGCCGCGACGTCCCGTCCGTCCGAGACGCTGTACCAGTCCCGAAACCGTGAGCGGACAGCCCGTCTGTACTATACGCTCCAGATGTCCGAGGTCGATACCGAGCTCGAGCGTTACCGTCGCCCCCGTACATACGGGCAGCTCGCCCGACTTCATTCGCTTTTCGGCGAATTCGCGCAGCGCGGGGGAAATATTCGCGTGGTGGACAAGATAGCAGTCATTACCATGATTTTTCTCGGACAGACGCTTCATATGCGCGATGTTCTCCTCCACCTCGCCCTTGCTGTTGGAGAACAGTATGCACCGCTTGGCGTGAGTGCTCTCGTAGAGATATTCGTAATAATGCTCAAGAAGCGTTTTGCTGTCGGAGTTGGGGATCTTTTCGGCTAACGGAAAGAACCGTACCGACAAGCGCACCCTGCGGTTTTTATCGTGAACTCTAGGGGTATTGCATGGCGCGTCCGTACCCATACAGAGCCATTTCTCGGCATTGGTGCAGTCGCCGAGGGTCGCGGAAAGACCTATTCTCCGCGGAATAAAACCGATAAGCCGCTGAAGGCGCTCCAATATCGACAGAAGCTGCAAACCGCGGTCATTATCCATAAAATAATGAACCTCGTCAATAATAACGAACCGCAGGTCGGAAAACAGTCGGTAGGCGTTGGAGCTGTTACGCATAAGCAGACTCTCCAGACTTTCTGGGGTGGTCTGCATTATGCCGTGCGGATTTTTGACGAGTTTCTTTTTCGCGGAGGGAGATGCGTCTCCGTGCCATTTCGTGACGGGGATGTCCGCCTCCTCCAGCAGCTCCTCCAGCCGCTCAAACTGATCGTTTATCAGCGCCTTCAACGGCGAAATGTACAGCGCGCCCACGCTGCCTGCGGGGTTCTCCCAGAGCTGTGTTATCACGGGAAGAAACGCGGCTTCGGTTTTCCCGCTCGCCGTACCCGAGGTGAGCAGCAAATTGTCGTCGGTGTCGAAGATTATCTCGGCGGCAGCGACCTGAATATCTCGCAGCTCCTCCCACTTGTTGCGGTAGATGTAGTCCTGAATAAACGGCGCGAGCCGATAGAAAATGTTATTTTGTCCCATTATCTCAACTCATTATTTTCTTTACATAAATTCTGCTGTCGTCGCCGTAGATGTCGACGCGGTTTTCGAGGTACGAATATCCGTATTTCTCGTAAAGGCCTATGTGATCGGTGCAGATATAGATGTTATTGACAGAATGTTCCAGCGCTGTATCCTCACAGCGCTTGATAAGCTGTCCGACGTATCTGTGACCGCGGTACTCGGAAAAAGTGAACACAAAGCCTATCCACGGATACAGCGACTTATCGTCGATACAGTCATTCCGCGCGAACGTTACAAACGAAACCAGTTTGTCGCCGTCCGTAAGCAGCAGCAAAATGCCGTCGCCCAGCTTTTCAAAGAACGTTCCGCTCTCCAGAAATTCAACCAACGTCAGAGCCGCGCACCAATCGCTTTTCTTGATCTCGTCAAGCCAATGCTGTTTGTTATTGCATTCAAAATAGTTAATAATTTCCATAAGTCCTCACAAATCAAAATCTTCAAATCCGTCCGCGTTTTCGGAATTATCGCCCTCTCCCTCGGCGAATTTGAATTCCTCCTCGCCCATAAGTTGCGGGAGCGTTTTTTCGGGGTGCTGATACGCTATATTCAGCAGCTCTATAAAGTCGCGTATCATCTCACGCGGCGTGACGTTTGTCTGTGCACCTACGCGCTCAAACTCTGCCTTGACGAAAAATATCCTGTCCTCGAGCGTTATTTTCGGCTCGTAATCATACAGCAGCGCGTGTATCTCGGAAAGCTTTTCGGTCAAGACTGTCAATTCCTCATAAGAAAGCGGATTGAGCCTGATTATAGGCGCTAACATATCATGCGTTTCATCTGTCGCGTAACGTCCCCGTTCCAATCGAGAACGCAGCGCCTCGTAGCTGAACACACCGCGGCGCGTGTCCTCCACACACTGCGGAGTGCCGCCCATAATTATCCCGAGATGCGAGGCTTTTCCCTGCATTACGTCGTTATACATCATGAGTATCTTCTCGTAATTATTCTGACGCGTTACCGAATTGGATATCTTCATTATATTCACAAGCTCGTCGATCATAATGACTAAGCCCTTGTAGCCAGCGTTCACAAGAAACGCCGTCATCAGCTTGATATAATCGTACCAGTTATCGTCGGAAATTATGACGTTTACACTCAAGTCCTGCTTTGCCTCGGTCTTGGTGGAGTACTCGCCGCGAAGCCAGCGGACGGCTTTACTCTGCCGCTCGTCGTTACCGTCGCGGAAGGCGCGGTAATACGTGATTATTACCGCGGAGAAATCAAAGCCGTGGACCATATCCTCCAAGCCGTTTATTTTCGCGTAGATACGTTTTTCGACCTCGGTGTCGAAGAACGCGTTGTCGGGAGACACTCCGTCCGCTATGACCTCGCCGCGAACGCCGTTTATCCATTTCTCGAGTATCAGCGACAGCGCGCCGCCGTCGGGCTTGGCTTTCACGGAGAGTGAGCGCATAAGCTCGCGATAGGTAGCGAGCCCCTGCCCTTTTGTACCCATAAGTCTGCGCTCGGGAGACAAGTCCGCGTCGGCGGAGGCAAAGCCCCTGTCCATTACGTGCTGACGCATGGTCTGTATCAGAAAGCTCTTGCCACTGCCGTATTTGCCAACGATAAAGCGGAAGAACGCTCCGCCGTCTTCGGCTATCGCGACATCGTGTAATAGGGCGTTGATCTCGTCGGTACGCCCGACTGCGATATAACCAAGTCCCGTGCGCGGCACAACGCCGCCTTTCAACGCGTTGATTAGTCCCGCGGCTATTCGTTTTGGAATTTGCATAGTACCAACCTTTCTTTTTGCTTAAAGTAAAATACGGTAATGCATATACAAGAATTTATCCCTTAAATATTTTGTCGTTTTCCGTAATCTCACGAATCACCCTTGCGGGATTGCCTCCGGCAATAACGCCGCTTGGTATATCTTTTATCACAACGCTGCCCGCGGCAATTATTGAGCCGCTTCATACAGTTACGCCGCTAACAATCGAAACACTTCCGCCTATCCGGACGTCATCTCCGATAACTATGGGCAGCGATCTTTTATATCCTTCTGCACGTTCTTTGCTATCAAACGCATGATTTGGTGTATATATCCCGACATTTGGTCCTATCAGAACGTTATCGCCGATAGTTATTTTTCCACAATCCGGCATAACGCAGTTAGCAGCGGCAAAGAAATTTTCTCCAACAGATATATTGTATCCGTTATCACAGAAAAACGGTGATTCTATCCAACATCTTTCACCCATTCTTCCAAAGATTTTTTTAATCATTTGTTCACGTTCTTTTCTGAGCGTGGGTTTCGTATTGTTAAAATCAAACAGTAAATCTTTAGTCTGTTCTCTTTCCGCAGTCAATTCCGCGTCCCAGCCCAAATAGTATTTTCCGGTAAGCATTTTTTCTTTTTCTGTCATAAATTACCCCTCCTGCCTCGAGCGTATAAGCTCCGCGTAAAAACCGCCTTTTTCCATAAGTTCCGCGTGCGTGCCCTGCTCGACTATATGCCCCGACTTCATAACCAATATACAATCCGCCTCACGAATAGTCGAGAGCCTGTGAGCCACTAAAAAACTCGTGCGCCCCTGCATTAACTTGTCAAAAGCGTTCTGTATCTTCATTTCTGTGCGCGTATCTATCGAGGACGTAGCCTCGTCGAGTATCAGCATGGGAGGCAGCGAGAGCATTATTCTCGCTATCGACAGCAGCTGCCGCTGCCCTTGCGACAGCTCCGCGTCATTGGTGATAACGGTATCATAACCCTGCGGCAGGCGCTTTATAAAACTGTGCGCATGGGCTGCTTTGGCGGCAGCAGTTATCTCCTCTAACGTAGCGTCGGGCTTTCCGTAAGCGATATTATCGCGAACTGTCCCGCGGAATACCCATGTCTCCTGCAATACGATACCGAAATTGCCGCGCAAGCTGTTGCGTGTGATGTCCTTGACGGGCAATCCGCTTACCGTTATCTCTCCGCTCACAACATCGTAAAAGCGCATTAACAGGTTTATCAGCGTGGTCTTACCGCAGCCCGTAGGACCTACTATCGCGATATGCTGACCGCTCTTAACATCAAGGTTCAGGTTCTCAATAAGCGGCTTTTGGGGTACATAAGAGAACGATACGTCCTTGATGTGAACACGTCCGTCGCATTTTTCGAGCACTTTTTTATTCTCGTCGGAGCTTTCGGACTTCTCGTCAATAAGCGCGAATATTCTCGAAGCCGAGGCCAATGCGTTCTGAAGCTCTGTAACAACGCCCGATATCTCGTTGAACGGCTTGGTGTACTGGTTCGCATACTGCAAAAAGCAGCTAAGGTCGCCGACCGTGAATCCACCCGACACCGCCTTGACAGCGTTCAGCGCGCCAAATACACCTACTCCCGCGTATACGAGCGAGTTCACGAAACGGGTACAGGGGTTTGTCAGTGCCGAATAAAACTGTGCTATACGTCCGCAGACGTTCAGCCGCTCGTTGATCTCGCCGAATTGCGCCTCGGCGGTCTTTTCAAACCCGAAAGCCTTGACGAGCCGCTGACCGCCGATATGCTCGTCGATATAGCCTGTAAGCTCACCCTTTATCGCGGACTGCTCCTTGAACTTGTTGAAGCAGAGCTTGGATATTATCGCCGCGACCGCAAACGACAGCGGCGTAATACAAACTACTACAAGCGTTATCTGCCAGTTGAGCTTTGCCATAAAAACAAGCGTGCCGATTATCGTCACAACGCCCGTGAAAAGCTGCTGAAAGCCCTGCAATAAGCCCTCGCTCACCGCATCAACGTCGTTGACCACGCGGCTGATAATGTCGCCGTGGGAGTTCGCGTCGATATAGGCAAGAGGCAGGTGCTGCAAGTGCGCAAAAATATCCGCGCGGAGCTGCTTTACGGTCTTGTGGGTTATCTTGTTGGTCGAGAAGTACATGAGCCATTGGAGCAGCGCGACCATTGGGATTATTATTGCTATCGTTATTAAAATGGGGATCATGCTCTCAAAATTCACGCTGCCGTCAACGATACAGTCCACCGCCCTGCCTATCAGCACGGTAGTGTACAGCGACAATAGGACGCTCCCCGCCGCGCACGCTATAGCGAGCACCACAAGCGGTATCTGCCCTTTCATATAGCGCAGAATTCGTCCGAGAGCGCCTTTTTTCGTCAATCGTTTGTTATCCATTATTCCGCGCCCCCTTCCTTGCTATCCTCGTTCTCCTGTTCGAGAAGCTCTTCCTCGGTGTACTGCGTAAGGCATATTTCATGATATACCTCGCAGGTTTTCAATAATTGAGCGTGAGTGCCGATACCGACAGCCTCGCCGTCGTCCAGCACGATTATTTTATCGGCGTGGCGTATGGAGTTCGCCCTCTGTGACACAATAACACACGTCATTGGCAGCGTTTTCAAAGCCTTGCGCAGGTTCGCGTCCGTTGCGTAATCAAGCGCACTTGAGCTGTCGTCAAGTATCAATATCTCGGGATTCTGCGCGACCGCTCTCGCAATAGTCAAGCGCTGCTTTTGTCCGCCCGAGAGGTTTTTGCCGCCCTGAAGTATTCTAGCGTCAAGTCCGCCGTCGAGATTGTCCGTAAAATCCTTTGCCTGCGCTATCTCAAGCGCTTTTTGTATCTGTTTATCGGTGATATCCGTTCTGCCGAGGGTCATATTCTCCCGGAGTGTACCGCTTAGCAGCTCGGTTTTCTGCGGCACTATGCCAACAAGCCGTCTCAGCTCTTTGGTCGGATAGTCGCGCACGTCCGCGCCGTTGACCTTTACCGCACCGCTGCCGCAGTCGTAGAAACGGCAAAGCAGGTTGACGAGTGTTGACTTACCCGAGCCGGTACCACCGATTATTCCGAGGGTCTCTCCCCTGCCAAGCGTGAATGACAGCTTTTCAAGCGAATTTTCGCCGCCAACGCTTGGTTGGGCGGCATCCGTGTCGCCCCCTTGGCGTTGGCTTTGCAACATCGTGTTGCCGCCAACATAGGAAAAACTTACGTTGTCGAATTCTATTGCGGGAGCGTTTTTGTTCTGTTTGGGTGATGTCTTTGCACCGACTACCGAGGGCTGCATATCGAAAATCTCATTGATACGCGCCGCAGACGCTGCCGCCTTTGTGAATATAGTCACCAGATTGGCTACAACAACTAACGCGAGCGATATCTGCGTCATATAGTTAACGAGCGCTATTACCTTACCCTGTGTCATACCGTCGATACCCGTGTCCACAAAGCCGCCGCCAAGCCACACTATCAGCAGATACGCGACGTTCACCGCCACGAATATCGCGGGGTTGAGCAGCGCGTTTATCCTACCCGCCTTTACCGCGAACTTTCTGTATTCCTCGGCGGTCTCCTCAAAGCGATTCGTTTCGTGCTCCTGCCGCGAGAATGCTCTTACAACGCGCACTCCCGACAAATTCTCCCTTGTTATGCGCGAAATTCCGTCAAGCGACCTCTGCTGTTTCTTGAACAGCTTTACCGTAACGCGCATTATCGGGTACATCACGGCGACTATCGCCGCCATTGCCCCGAGGAATATCAGCGACAGCCGCGCCGAAATAGTAAACGCCATGACCGTAGCGCCTATTACCAAAAACGGCGCTCTTACCACCAATCTTATAAGCATTGCCACAGCGGTCTGCACTTGGTTGACGTCGTTGGAAATGCGCGTAACCAGCGCCGCCGTGCCAAGCTTGTCAAGCTCCTTATACGACAGCGTATTGATGTTCTTATACAGATCGTCGCGCAGTCGCGTCCCCACACCCTGCGAGGCTACGCTTGCCATATATTGGCAGATAAGCGCAAACGTAAGCCCGCACACCGCAAGCGCCACCAATATCATGCCGTGCTTCCAGATATAATCCGTATCGCCGTTCTTTATGCCCACATCGATTATCTCCGCCATGACCAACGGAACAATGAGCTCAAATACCGCCTCCGTAAACTTACATACGGGACCCACGGTAACGTTAAGCTTAAATTCCTTCAGATACCTAGCCAGCCTAAACATACTATCCTCCTGATTTAAAAGCAAGCCATGCACCACGAGCTGCTATGATTTTTAATTAAATATTATAAATGCGTACCTGCTTTTGCTTAAATTATCCTTATCTTATTATTATAATATATTTTTTTAAAATTGTAAAGATATTTCTTGACATTTAGTCCAAAAAGCGGTAAAATATAAATAGTACATTCTTGAAAGGAGAATTCTCTATGGGAAAATTTCAGACAGCGCCTATTTTTACGAACGGAATGGTCTTGCAGAGGAGCAGGAACATCTGCATTTTCGGAACTGGCGATGAAGGTACGGAAGTAATCGGCGAGCTCTGCGGTTTCAGATCCTCCTGTACCGTAACGAACGGTAAGTGGAAGATTGTATTCCCGCCCATGGGAGCGTGCCGTTTTGTTATTTTAAAGCTCTACGACGCGGACAACGACAATGTTATCCGTATTGAGAACGTAGCTATCGGCGAGGTGTGGCTTGCGGGCGGACAATCAAATATGGAATTCGAGCTATGCAACTGCAAGGGCGGCAAGGAAGCGCTTGAAAATGATGATACCAAGGACGTTCGCTACTATTATGTGCCCAAGAAAACAATCTACGATGAGGACTATGAAGAAAATATGCAGAACGCGAAGTGGACCGATTTCTCCGATAAGGATGCTGCGGCGCACTGGAGCGCGGTCGGCTACTACTTTGCCAAGGAGATGTCGCAGTATCTTGACGTGACTGTCGGCGTTATCGGCTGCAACTGGGGCGGAACCTCCGCCTCCTGCTGGATACAGCGCGAATACGCGACGGGCGACACAAAGGTCTACTTTGATGATTATGACGCTGCCATTGAAGGCAAGGACATAAATCAACTCATATCCGATTACCGCGAATACGAGAAATATCAGCAGAGATGGTGGGAAAAGAGCGGTGAATACTACGCTTCCGAGGGTGAACATACCTGGGATGGCTGTCTGGAATATTGTATGTCGGTAGGTCCCGACCGTTATCCCGGACCTATGGCTCCCTGCAACCCTACCGCGCCGGGTATCCTATACGAGAGCATGGTATCGCGCGTGCTGCCGTATACTCTCGGCGGCGTGCTTTGGTATCAGGGCGAGACCGATGAGACCCACCCCGACGCTTATTATACGCTGCTTACGCAGCTTATCCGCAACTGGCGCGAGGCTTGGGGCGACGACGAGCTGCCGTTTATAATCGGACAGCTTCCGATGTATGCGGGCGGCAGCCCCGACGGCGACAGCTGGAGCCGTATCCGCGAAGCTCAGATGCGTGCGTACAAGACGATCAAGAACACGGGTATAGCAGTGCTGCTCGACTGCGGCGAGCGCGACGATATTCACCCCAAAGACAAGCAACCCGTCGGTCACAGGTTTGCAATGCAGGCGCTGGATATGGTATACGGCGGCTGCGACGGAGCGTTTGCGCCGACGTTGAAGAACGTTATTTGGCGCGGCGATATGGTGGAGCTCCAGTTCGCCAACGCGCGCGGCGGTTTCAAGGTAAAGGGCGAGCCCGAGGGATTTGAGATGTGCGGCGAGGACGGCGTATACATACCGGTTTACGCGGACGTTTCGGGCGAGCGCATTTTCCTCTCTGACGACGCAATCGAACGCCCATGCGGAGTACGGTATCTGTGGAAGAACTACGCCGACATCCACATTTTCAGTGGATTTGGGCTGCCGCTCGCGCCGTTCAGAATTAAGAAATGAGGTTGAATATGATTGCATTGGTAACGGGCGCAAGCTCGGGGATTGGACGCGACATCGCCCGCTCACTCGCGAGTCACGGGATAAACGTAATAATCACCGCGCGCCGCCGCGACAGGCTTATCGAGCTTAAAAACGAGCTCACCGAAAAGTACGGCGTAAAAGTAATGTTTATTGCCGCGGATCTGTCAAAGGAAAATCAGGTGTTCGCGCTGTACAACAAGGTACGCAAGTATAATATTGATATTCTCATAAACAACGCGGGATATGGAGTTTTCGGTGATTTTACAGAAACAAATCTTGAACGCGAGCTTGATATGCTCGATGTGAACATAAAAGCGTTCCACATACTGTTTAAGCTGTTTCTGCGCGATTTCAAGCGCCGCGACTGCGGATATATCCTAAATACGGCAAGCATAGCGGGATTTCTGCCCGGTCCGTGGTTTTCGTCCTATTACGCGAGCAAGGCGTATATCGTCCGTATGACACAGGCAGTCGCCGAAGAACTGCGCTCAAAGCACAGTCACGTTCATATTTCGATGCTTTGCCCGGGACCCGTGTCTACTGAGTTCGGCGAAACTGCGCGCGTGAAGTTCCTTACGCGTCCGTATCCCAGCGAAAAGCTTGCGGAGCATGCGGTAAGAGAGATGTTCGCGGGAACGCTGATGATCAGCGAAAACGTCTTTATGAAAACGGCTGTCTGCCTTGCCAAAATATTGCCCGATAAGCTACTCGCGGTAGGTGCGGGATTGTTCCAGTACAAAAGAGAAAGGACTTAGGTGGCTGCGATGCCCAATATTACCGAAGTAACTGTGCGGTATGCCGAAACGGACTGCATGGGTGTGGTCCACCACGCAGTGTACCCCGTCTGGTTTGAAATAGCGCGGACAGACTATATCAAAGCGGCGGGCATGAGCTACGCGGAAATGGAAAAAAGGGGCGTAATGCTCCCCGTTACGGGCATTTCCTGCCGATACAGACTTCCCGCGAGGTACGACGACACGCTGCTTATCAGCGAGGATTGCGCGGCTTACCCCCGCGAGGATAGAATTCGATTATACAGTCACACGAAAGGGCGAGACCGAGGTGCTGTCAACGGGAACGAGCTCTCACGGGTTCGTGGACGCAAAGACGTTTCACCCGCTGAATTTCAAAAAGGCAATGCCCGAGTTTTACGCGCTAATGGAAAAACAGGCGGAGCCGGACAAAAACAGGTGATATTATGACAGAGCGCTGGAGATACCCCAGATTTTTCACCGATAATATATCCGATGAGAACGCGGTCGTAAGCGGAGAGGACGTAAAGCACATCACGTCGGTGCTGAGAATGCGAAAGGGCAGTCCCGCGGTGCTGTGCGACGGTCATCGCACCGATTATCTCGCTGAGCTTGACGAGGTGACGGGCGAATACTGTACGTTTAGAGTACTGGAAAAAAGCATCAACAAAGCCGAGCCGAGCGTTTATCTGCGACTGTTTCAGGCAATGCCAAAAAGCGATAAAATGGAATTTATCGTACAAAAGGCTGTGGAATGCGGCGCGTCGGAAATTATTCCGATTTTTACCAAACGCTGCGTTTCAAGACCCGACGAAAAGCAAATGTCGAAAAAGCTGCCGAGATACCAAAAAATTTCATTGGAGGCTGCAAAGCAGTGCGGACGCGGCATTATACCGATTGTAAAAAACGCGGTGGAATTTACCGATTTAAAAAATTTCATTTCCCCCGAAAATACGGGAATAATGTTTTATGAGTGCTCCGATGTTCCGCTGAAAAGCGCGGTCAGCGAATTTCGGAAAAATGTGGATATCGTTATCGGAAGCGAGGGCGGCTTTGAGCCTGCCGAGGCTGAGGAGCTTCAGCGGTGGGGATTTGCGTCGGTATCGCTCGGGAAGCGTATCCTGCGGTGCGAGACCGCGCCAATAGCGGCAATTTCGATTTTGATGAATATGACAGGAAATATGTAGTCTGTTTGGTGAAAGTTACCAAATTTTTCGCTGACACTTGCAAATTTTTTGAAATAGGTATATAATAGATGTACAGAACGGAAACTGACGGTTTCCGCAAGCTTAAGGAGGAATAGCTATGAAGGCTTTAGGTATTTTTATGGTGGGTGCGCTGGCTGTTGCGGGAGGTATCGCCGCGGCGACTTATATCACCAAGAAAAAACTCGAAAAGGAAAACGAGGATAACTACTACGACGATTGGGACAGCGACGATATTGATGACGATTGGGATTTCGACTTTGACGAGGATATGGACGTTGAAGACGAACCGTCTCTCGCAAAGGCAGTCGCGGATGCGGTTCCCGAGAGCAGCGCGGTCGAGGCTGCCGCCGAGGCGTCACCGTTCTCGAACACCGATATTTTCTCCGAGGAGACCGATGAGGATTCTGACGAGGAGTTGTAATTGTGGGAAATTTAAAAGCCTCGCGGCTGCGGGGCTTTTTGCTTTTTCGCTTAACAGCGCCATTCGCGTTTTTTGTCCTGTACATTTCCTCATAATTTTGTTATTATATTGCTGAGGTGATAACTATGGATACTGTTAAAATCGGTAAATTCCTTTCGGAGCTGCGCCGCGAACAAGAGCTTACTCAGGAGCAGCTTGCGGAAAAGCTCGGCACATCAAACAAGACGATTTCACGCTGGGAAAACGGTAACTATATGCCGCCCGTTGAAATGCTTATGGAGCTGTCGAAGTTCTACGGGGTCAGCATAAATGAAATGTTGAGCGGCAAACGCCTTGACGAAACGGAGGCGCAGTCCGCCGCCGAGGAAAATCTTAAGAGCGTGCTGGGGGACAGCTCGTTTTCGCTCGAAGACAGAAAACAATATTTTACCAAAAAGTGGAAAAGAGAGCATTGGTTCACCTTTGTGGTCCCGACCCTTTTTGCCGTGGCAATAATAGCGTTTTCGGCGGCGCTGGGCAAGATATGGGGAATAGGATTGGGATTTCTCGTGTCGGTAACCGCGCGAATCATTTCATACAACGTGATGATGGGCTATGTGGAACGCAACGCCTTTGACGGAAAAGGTAATGATAAAAAATCGTAAAACCCCTTGAAAAATTCGTCGGTATATGCTATAATAGATAACAGCGGTTATCGCAATACATATGAAAGAGGTGTTACCATTGAAGCATGTTGTAACTATCAATAAGGCTAACTTGAAGGCGAGCGCGGAAAAGGGCGGCTGCGGCAAGTGCCAGAGTTCCTGCCAGTCCGCTTGCAAGACCTCCTGCACCGTTGCTAATCAGAAGTGCGAGTCGGTCAAGTAAATACGTTGTGTGTCTTTGTGTTTTCCTCGCTTTCGGCGGGGAAAGCGCAAAAAAGTGTGTAAATTTGGGCGGGATATCTCGCCCTATTATTTTGATTTATTGAGGTTGTTATGGTTCATAAGTTTAAACAGTTAGGATATAATATAGTACTTGACGCGGACAGCAACGGCGTTCATGTGTTCGATGACTGCGCGTTTGATATGCTTGATCACATTACTGCTCCGCTAACGGAGGACATGCCCGCGGAGCTGCCCGAAAAGCTCTCCGCTTACCCTGAGGAGGACATTCGCGAAACATACAAGGAATTATACTCTTTGTATAAAGAGGGCTCTTTATTCGCAGATGACGATTATCAGAAGTATTCGGAGACTATGGTGAAGAGCCCCGTAAAGTCGATGTGCCTTAATGTCGCGCATGACTGCAATCTGCGGTGCGAGTACTGCTTCGCGCAGACGGGCGACTTCGGCGGCGAGCGCTGCATAATGTCTTCCGAAACAGGAAAAAAAGCTATCGACTTCCTTATCGAGAAGTCGGCTAACCGTGAGAATATCGAGCTTGATTTCTTTGGCGGCGAACCGCTTATGGCTTGGGATACCGTCGTCGAAACGGTGAATTATGCGCGTTCCATTGAGAAGCAGCATAATAAGAATTTCCGTTTTACCATTACGACTAACGGCGTGTTGCTTGACGACGAGAAGATCGACTACATAAACCGCGAAATGGTTAACGTTGTGCTGTCGCTGGACGGCCGGCGCGAGACTACCGACCGTATCCGCAAGACGCTCAACGGAAAGAGCGCGTATGACGTTATCGTGCCGAAATTTCAGAAATTGGTGGCTCAGCGCGGCGACAAGGATTTCTATGTCCGCGCTACATTCACGAAATACAACCTCGACTTTACCGAAGACGTACTGCATCTGCGTGATTTGGGATTTGAACAGCTCTCCGCCGAGCCCGTCGTTACCGACGAAAAGGAGCCGTATGCGCTCACCGAAGAGGACCTGCCGCGCATTTTCGAGGAATACGACCGTCTGTGCGAGCTTATGGCAAACCGGACTGAGAAAAAGTTCAACTTTTTCCACTTTATGGTCGACCTCGATCAGGGACCGTGCGCGATAAAAAGACTGCGCGGATGCGGGTGCGGAAACGATTATGTAGCTGTTGACCCTCACGGAGACATTTACCCGTGTCACCAGTTTGTGGGAATAGACAAGTGGAAAATGGGCAACCTAAACGATGGCACGTTCAACGACGAGATCAAAACCTATTTTGCGAAAACACACCTTTACTCCAAGGGCGGCTGTGCGGACTGCTGGGCGAAATTCTACTGCTCGGGCGGCTGCAACGCGAACTCGTTCATATACGAGGGCGACTGCCGCAAGCCGCACAAGCTCTCCTGCGAGCTGCAAAGAAAACGGCTGGAATGCGCGCTGGCGCTGGCGGTGGACAAGGTCGTCAAACAAGGGAACAGTGATGTAAATTAGAATTTATCGCAATAATTTACTCCCACTTATGTTATAAAAACCATCATTGTGTTTTAATTATTTATTCAAAATAACTTCACGCATTATACACAATAGGGATTTATAATTTAGACATAACAGAAAGTCAACAGAATAGTCTGTTTTATAGGAGGAATTATTATGAATGACTTTAACGAATTTGACAATGTACAGAAATTTTCCACCGAGAATACACAGCCAGAGGTTCAGGCAGTGCCCGTTCAGCCTGTTCAGCCCGTTCGCCCCGCCAAAAAGCACAAAGGCGCTACGCTCAAGGTCATGGCGATGATAGCTGCTGTTGCTATCATCGGAGGCGGCGCGGGGTTTGGCGGCGCGTATATCGCAGGCAAGTCCATGAATTCCGCGGTAGTTTCGGGCAGCAATGATCGCGGCAATTCAAGCGACCACATCTCTCCCGTAAATTCGGATAATATCAACTCTGCACCTACGCTGAATGAGCTTCAGCAAGACGTTGCCATAAAGCACAACATCAGCGACGAGGTCGAGTACAACTCCGACGGAACATATATGTATACCAGAGATCTGGTAAAGGCAGTTCAGGACAGCATCGTATACATCGAGGTGTTTGTTAATTCGCGCGGCAAGAGTACGCTCTACGGCTCGGCGAGCGGCATCATCATCTCCAAGGACGGTTATATCGTGACAAATAACCACGTTGTCGAGGATGCCGATTCGTACACCGTTAAGGTCAACAATACCGACCCGAAAACGGGAATCTCCGCATCCGAGACTTACGACGCGGAGCTTGTCGGTTCGGATGCGGACACCGATCTCGCGGTGCTGAAGATCAAGGCTAACGATCTCCCCGCGGCAGTTCTCGGAGACTCCAATCAGCTCCACCTTGGCGATGACGTAATCGCGATAGGAAATCCTCTCGGTCTTGAGACCTCCATCTCCAAGGGTGTTGTTTCGGGTCTTAACCGCCAGATATCCGACAGCGCGCGCGGACTGTCCTCCATCCAGACAGACGCAGGCATCAACAGCGGTAACTCGGGCGGCGCAATGTTCAATATGTATGGAGAGGTTGTCGGTGTTGTAAACTCCAAATACGTGTACGACTATGCGGAGAGCCTTGGCTTTGCGATAACGATCAACGAAGCCCGCGATGTTATTGATGATCTCATCTCAAAGGGCTATGTTTCGGGACGCGCAGTGCTTGGCATATCCTATAATCCTATCAACGAGTATACGGCTTCGTTCCGCGGAATGACGGCGGGTCTGCTTGTAGCGGAAATAAATCAGGATATGGCAGTTGCGAAGAGCGGTCTTATTGTCGGCGATACGATTACCGAGATTGACGGCGAATACGTGTTTGACGATGACGGCAACACCACGACTATCAGCGAGATACTTGCGGGCAAAAAGCCCGGCGATACCATTACCGTAACGGTTGCAAGAGCGGATTCTCTCGGAAGAGTAAGAAAAATGGATATCGAGGTCGAGCTTTCCGAATACCGCGGCAACTGATACCTTTAAATGAAAATTTATAATAAAACTCGGCAGTGTGTGTCACTTCCGAGTTTTTTATTTCATTACAGAAAAATATGACAAATGTCACAGTGAAAATCTATCAAAAGTCACTTGCCCGCTCGGTGTGGATATGATATACTTATATACGGAAAGGCGGTAGAGCAATGAAAGAATTTTTGAGCGTACAAAATCTTGTAAAGAATTACGGAGACTTCTGCGCGGTCGACGACCTGAGCTTTTCGGTCGGCGAGCGCGAGATATTCGGACTTCTCGGTCCCAACGGCGCGGGAAAATCCACCACCATGAACGTTATAACGTCACTTTGCGATTTTGGCAAAGGCAGCGTCACGGTGGACGGAATGGATATTGTAAAGGATAAAGAAAAGGTACGGCGGTTTATCGGTATGGTGCCGCAGGAAATAGCGCTGTATCCGTTTTTGAACGCGGAAGAAAACGTAAAATTTTTTGCCTCGTTGTACGGATTAAAGGGCAAGGAACTGAATTCGGCGGCGCGCGAGGCTCTCGAATTCGTAGGTCTGTCCGACCGCGCGAAGATGAAACCGAAAAAGATGTCGGGCGGTATGAAGCGGCGCTTGAATATCGCGTGCGGAATAGCACACCACCCCAAGCTGATAATAATGGACGAACCCACGGTAGGCGTTGACGCGCAGTCGCGCGAGCACATCCTTGGCTCAATAAAGACCCTTCGCGAGCGCGGCGCAACCGTAATTTATACTTCTCATTACATGAACGAGGTTGAGGATATCTGCGACAGGATAGCGATAATCGACCACGGAAAATTTGTCGCGTGCGGCACGGAGCAGGAGCTTATCTCGATGGTAAGCGACAGCAAGGCGCTGAAGATATCCACTGAGGTAAGGGCGAACTTTCCTGCCGACGATTTGATAAGCGAGTTTTCAATGCTCCCCAACGTGAAAAAGGCACGTATCGACAATGGCGAGATCATTCTCGAGATCAACGCGTCGTGCAAGGACTTCACGCTTTTTCTTGAGCATATCCAAAAGCGCGGACTGCCAATCTGCGGTATAACCTCCGAGTCCATGAACCTCGAAGACGTGTTTATTGCTCTGACGGGCAGAGAACTGAGGTAGTGTTTGAATTAAATTTTCAAACCTCAGGTTTTGCGCTTTTTGGACTTCGTCCAAAATTTTGCTGCGCAAAACCACACAAAACGCGAAAGGAGATGTGCTCCCTGCAGGAGCACGATTAAAAATATGCTGCATGTAATTTTAAACGAGATACGCTCCTGTTTCCGCAACGGCTCGACGTTGTTTTTCAGTATTCTGTTCCCAAGCCTCTGCACTTTTTTCCTCGGTACTCTGCTTGAAAGCATTGAAGTCGCGGACAGCGTAGTAGGCGAACTGAATATCGCGTACTGCATTGAAACAAGCGATTATTCCGCGGACGCTTTCGAGGAATTTATTCTCGCACTCGACGAGGAAGAGGTCGTCAGCGCCGAGAAGATAACCGCAGACGAGCTTGAGAGAGCTGCCGAAAAATATTCCGCCGCAGTGAATTTAAACGGTTCGGAGATAACGATCTACAACGGCACCAGCGCCGTACAGAACCGCACGATAAAAGCGCTGATCGACGGTTACAACCAGACCGCGGCGGCATATATGTCGGTCGTTGAAACAAACCCGCAGGCTCTTATGGGTACAGAGCTGCCGGAGGATAATTACGTTCAGCCGCACGATTTCGGCAGAACGCGCACCATGATGGACTATTACGCGGTCGCGATGACGGTGGTAATCGTGTTTTTCGGCTCGTGCATTGCGGGCGCGTCGGCGTACAGCGATGAATACGCCAACAGTACCATACTCCGTCTAAATTCCGCTCCGATAAGCAAAACAGCCGTCTACTTCGGAAAAATACTCGGCTATCTGCCGCTTGTGCTGGTGCAGGTCGGTACGGTAATGGTTGCCAGCACTCTGTTTTTCGGTGCGCATTATTGCAATGATCTTGGCGGAAATCTGATGCTTTTCACAATGTTCGTATGTTCGTCATTGGCATTGCTGGCAGTCGGTGTACTGTTAAATCTCCTTTTTGAAAAAATGCAGCCGTGGGCTGTTCTTATGCCGCTTCTGTGGGTAATGCTCTTCTTTTCGGGAGTATTTCAAAAGGACATCGAAATCAAGGGAGTATCCGATTATTTCCCGTCGCGGATAATTCTTGACGCGGCGTTTGATCTTACGGTATTTTCAAGGAACGGTAAAGCGTTAAACGTTACCGTATGGTCGATCATAATATTCGCGGCGCTGATAATTCTCGGCTGTATCAAAGTTAATTCAAGGAGAAAGAACACATGAGAAAAATATTATTGATATTTCAAAACAGCATTCTCCGAAACAAGCTTGCGATAGCTCTAGCGATATCCGCTGCCGCGCTTATGAGCTTTATCTTCTACGGAAAAACGAACGCCGACGCCGGAGTTTATACGGAGGATACGGTAAGCGTCGGAATTGTTGACAGCGATAACAGCGCGCTTTCAGAGAACCTCGGAAAATATTTCACGGATTCCCTCGGAATGGAAGCAATTTACGAAAATTACGATATTTTGTCTACCCGCTTGATTGACAGACAAATTTCTGCTATAATAGAAGTACCGCGGGGATTTGAAAGCTCGGCGATAAGCGGCACTCCCGAAAAGCTCGAAATAACCACCCTCGACGACTACGCGAATTCCGCCTTTATCGAGGCTTATATAAACTCTTATATGCGCGGGGTTTCGGTGATATCGCAGGCAGCCGACAATAATGCGGAGACGTTCTCAAAAATGCTCTCCTCGCAGAAAGCGCCGAATACGGTAACGCTTGCCGAAGCAAACTCGCAAACCGATAAACGCGTAAAGACCGCAGACGCTTATGATCTGTCGGTCGGCTTTATGCTGATGGTGATCTCGGGAATAACCGTTTTCATCTCCAATCAGATACTTGTCGACAGGCAGCTTGGCACACTTGACCGAATGAAATGCTCGTCGCTGAAGTCGTCCGAATACGTTATCGGGATAAGCCTGTTCGGGGTGCTTTGCTGTACGGCGGCAAATCTGCTGTTCAATCTGTTCGCGTATTCGATAGGCGGAGAAATGCCCGTGCCGCTTTGGATAGCGCTCGGGGCAAACGAGCTGTTTATGCTGTTCTCGGTGGGGCTTGCAATGCTGTTCGCGCTGCTGGTGAACGATCAGCGCTCGCTTATGACTATCGGCGTAGGCTATGCGACCATCGGTAGTATGCTGGGCGGCGCATGGTTTCCGATAGAGCTGGAGCTTGGATTTGTCAGCAACATAGCGAAGATATTCCCGCAGTACTGGCTTATGGACTTATTGAGAAAATATCCCGACGATCCTAATTTCAACGTCCTGCCAAACGTCTGCATACTCGCACTGTCGTCAGTTCTGGTGTATCTCGTTTCTGCGGTGATTTTCACTAGGAAGAACGCTTGATACATTTATGTTCATTCAACCTAACGGTCTACAGGAATGAAAAAAAAAGATATAAGAAACCTGAATGGGATCAAAAAAATGAATAAAAACACATTATATCTGACGCTTAAGACCGCCGCACTGGCGGCGGTCACGGCAAAAAATATTACGGCGAATGTGGACAGCTTTACGATCGTTTCCGCACTCGCCTTTTGCTGTTTGTTCGTGGCCGACTATCTTATAAACAGGCTCTGCCACGCAAAGGGAATTTGGCTGATATGCGCTCCGATAGGCATTGTCGGGTGCTTTGTGTGCGGCGCGGGAGAGTATTTTCCTCTTCTGATAATGCTGATATTCGAGCTGGTGGATTATCTTGAAGCAAATGAATATTTTTACGGGATATCGGCAGCGGCAGAGGCGTTAGCAGCGCTTATCTTCGCGCCAGATCGATATGCGCTTATCGTTGCGGTCGTGCTGACGGCGGTGGGAATATTCGCGCGTGTCGCCGTTGAGCGTGTGGAATATTTCCGCGAATTATCCGAAAAACAGCGGAATACTATTGCTGCGCAGAAAGACAGAATAAACAAAATGCGCAAGTGGTCGGCAACCCTCCGCGAGACCGCCGCTTTAGAGGAGCGCAGCCGCTTTTCCACACGAATTCACGACAAGCTTGGGCACGGCGTTTCGGGGAGCATAATACTGCTGGAGGGCGCGAAATTAAATCTTAAAACCAATCCCGAGCAAGCCGAAAAATCGCTCGGCGCGGCAATTGAAAATCTTCGCGGCAGCGTCGACAGTATTCGCGAAGCACTTCACGAGGAACGCCCGAAACGCGGCACGGCAAGCGCAGCGGAGTTTAAAGAATTACTGGAGCGCTTTTCGTTAAATTATGAAATAAAAACGATGTTTTCAATCGAAGGGGATATCGAAAAGATTTCTCCACCGATCTGGAACTGCCTTAAAGATAATTTAGCAGAAGCGCTGACCAACACGATAAAGCACTCAAACGCGAGTGAATTCTCGCTGAAAATACTTATTTACGATAAAATGATCCGCGCGGAATTTTCCGATAACGGCAGCGGAGGAAGCGGCTTTTCAAAAGGCATGGGGCTTGACGGAGTGGAAGACAGAGTTACTGTGTGCGGCGGAAAATGCCTGTTCCAACGCGGCATGACGGGCTTTAAAATAATCAACATTTTCGGGGTGAATTATGATAAAGGTACTGATAGCGGACGATGATATTATAGTGCGGGAGGGGTTAAAGCTGATTATTTCCTCACAGGAGGATATGTGCGTATGCGGCGAAGCAGAAAACGGAAACGCAGCGCTGGAACTTGTGCGTGAACTTCGCCCAGACGTCGCGCTTCTTGATATTCGTATGCCCCAATGCGACGGTATAACGGCAGCGGAGAATATGCTCGCAGAGGAGCTTTGCGCTCCCCTGCTGCTTACGACGTTCGACGAGGAGGACTTCATTCTCCGCGCATTGAAAAGCGAGATATGCGGCTATATTCTAAAAAATTCTCCCGCCGAAAGGATAATCGGCGCGATACGTGCCGTAAAAGCGGGCGGCACGGTATTTCAGGAGGATATACTGAAATATATCCGCGAAAAGATAAGTCCGCAAAACGGCGGCAAGATATTTTCGGAGCTTACTCCCCGCGAAATCGAGGTGGTGCGGCTTATCGCCGACGGACTGTCAAATCAACAGATCGCAGAAGAGTTGTTCCTCTCCAACGGCACGGTACGCAATCATATCAGCACAATACTCGAAAAAACGGGTCTTGAGCACCGAACTCAAATTGCGGTGATGTGGCTGAGAAAATAAACACTCTGTCACGCTCCCGACGCAGGTGCTGTTGCTTGGGAATTCGTCATATGCAGATACCTGTGCGCAAAAGGCATAAATCCGAAATTCATCTATGCGGGAAAAATGAGATATCAAATCCGAATATGGTTCTGATGGTCAAAAAGCGGAAACCAAAACACCGCACGATAATGTGCGGTGTTCTCTGAAAAACATTTTATTACTTCTCTGCAAGCAGCTTTTCAACGCTCGCCAGTCTTACGCAGATGCAGAACAGCACCATAGCCTGGAGCAGCTCTCCGACAGACGGATAAGTCGGCGCAATCCTGATATTGCTGTCGTTGGGATCCTTTCCGTAGGGGAATGTCGCGCCCGCACCCGTCAGCACTACGCCGCCCTCTTTCGCAAGCGCCACAATACGCTTTGCGCACCCGGGCAACGAATCAAACGAGATAAAGTAGCCGCCCTTGGGGTTAGTCCACTTGCCTATTCCAAGCGGCTCGATTTCCTTTTCAAGCATATACAGCACCACCTCAAACTTCGGGTAAATGATCGCCGCGTGGTGGCGCATATGCTCTGTAACACCCTCGAAATTTTTGAAATACTTCGCATGGCGGAGCTGATTAAGCTTGTCAAAGCCGATTGTCTGGAATGCCATCTGCTTCTTTATAAAGTCGATATTGTCTTTAGACGCACAGATGACAGCGAGACCGCCGCCCGGGAAGGATATCTTGGAGGTCGACGAAAACTCGAAAACCATATTCGGATTGCCCGCCTTCTTGCACTCCTCAATGATATTCAGCAGGTGAGCATGGTCGTTGGTAAGGTGGTGAACACAATACGCGTTATCCCAGAAGATTCGGAAATCCTTAGCCGCGGGCTTGAGGTTTGCGAAACGGCGTACTACCTCTTCGGAGTATGTAATACCCGTAGGGTTGGAGTACATTGGTACGCACCAGATACCCTTGATAGCCTCATCGGACGCGACAAGACGCTCTACCTCGTCCATATCGGGCCCGTCCTCCTTGTATGGCACAGTTATCATCTCGATACCCAGCGCCTCGCACATCGCAAAGTGTCTGTCGTAGCCGGGAGCGGGGCAGAGAAACTTTACGCTGTCATACTTGCACCACGGCTTTTCGCTGTCGAGCACCCCGAGCTGCATAGCGCGGATTATCGTATCGTACATCATCTGTAAACTGGAATTGCCGCCGACTATGATCTCGTCCGCGCCTACGCCAAGCATTTCCATAAACAGCTCCTTAGCCTCGGGTATACCGTCCAGTACGCCGTAGGAACGGCAGTCCGCGCCGCTCTTGGATTTATAGTCGCCGTCCAGACAGTGCAGCAGCATATTAATCGACAGATCAAGCTGCTCGGGTGCGGGAACGCCGCGCGCCATTGTCAGGTTCAGACCCTTTTTCTTAAATTCCTCGTATTGCTCCTCAAGCGCCGCCTTTTCGTCAGTCAGCTCGTCTTTGTTCATTTCCGTATAAAGCATGATCAAACTTTCCTTTCCGAAAATATATTTTTATATTGTCTAAACTATCTTTAAACACCGTTATTATTATAACATACTTCAAAATTTTTTGCAAGTGATTTTTAAAATTCCTGCAAAAAATTGTCAGAAACAGCAAAAAACCGTTATTTTCTCACAGGTTTTTGCGGATTTTGGCGATAAAACATTTACTATCGGAGCGAATCCCCATACTTGAAACAAAAAGTGCTCCCGTTACAATCCGCTAAAACGGAACAAAACGGAAGCACGGAAACACTTTATTATCACAAAACCCCACAGCTTTTACACGAACTCGTCTCCGAAATCATCAGCATCACTGTTGTAAACTATCTCACGCAGTCTATACAGCTCAATCATATTATTGATGCGCTTCTTTACAAAGTTGATATTGAACGGTTTGGAGATAACGTCCTCCGCGCCAAGGTCAAACGCCTTTGTAAGAGACTTCGTAGACGTATCCGCGCTGATAATGAACACGGGCACTACCTCGACATATCTATTTTTGTGGAAATAATCCAACAGTCCGAAACCGTCCATTACGGGCATCATAATATCGGACAACACGCAGCATATCTCATCCTTATGCTTTTCATATTCCTCAATAGCCTTAAAGCCGTTTTCTGCTTCGATAATGTTTTTATCGGAGAACATATCACTGAGCATAAGCCTGTTGAATTCGTAATCATCGACAATTAAAATAGTGTTCTTCTCTGCCATTGTTGACCTCCAAAAAAAATACATTTGCGGCAATTCACAGCAAAACTTTATCGTTTATCTTATTTTATATATACATTTTACCACATTTTTTATAAAAAGTCAAGGGCAGATTGTAAGAAATGTAAAATTTCCCCTTGTAAAATGAAAAATGTTGTGCTATAATAATAGTTGGTGCAATAATGAAATCTTACACAATGTGTACACACCACAAGTTTTGCAATACCAGAAATGTTTGTGTGTAGCGCAACTAACTGAAGCGAACACAAACATTTCCATCGTAATAGGGCAAATGCTATGTGTCTGCCCGGTGTGAAACTTGCGTTTTAGATAGGGGGAAACTATGAGCAACACAAAAACTATTGCCGATAACCGTCAGGTCCGGCACGAATATTTTATTATAGAGAGCTACGAAGCCGGCATTGAGCTGTTTGGCACGGAGGTAAAGTCTATCCGCGCGGGCGGCGTAAATCTCAAGGATTCGTGGATATCTATTGACAACGGCGAAGCGTTTATCCGCGGAATGCATATAGCGCCTTACGAAAAAGGCAACATATTCAACCGCGACCCGTACAGAGTACGCAAGCTACTGCTACACAAAAAGGAGATAATGAGGCTCTTCGGGCAGGTCAAGCAGGGCGGCTATACGCTTATCCCCGTGTCTATGTATTTCAAGGACAGCAGGGTTAAGATACAGGTCGGGCTGTGCAAGGGCAAAAAGCTCCACGACAAGCGTCAGGATATGGCAAAGCGTGACGCGGGCCGCGAGATCGAACGTGCGCTCAAGGAGCGTAGCCGCTGATCCGAGAAAATCGACATTGCCGTTTGCACACAATTCACAAAGTGAATTCGCCGTCCGCGTATGCGGGCGGCGGTTTTGCCGCAATCGACAACCGTCAGTGAACATCGGCTCGTTCGCGAAAAAATTTAAGGATTATTTAATAATTTACGTGCTATAATGAGATCACAACAACGAAAGGAGCGGTAGAATGTACCTGCGAATACTGAAAAAAGACCTTAAACGCAAGAAAACCATGAACGTTATACTGCTGATATTTGTGATCTTAGCAGCGACGTTTATTGCGAGCAGCGCGAACAACCTCACCACGGTGAGCAGCGCGCTGGACAATTTCTTTGAAAAGGCAGAGGTTCCCGATTACTGGTTCGCTTCGACGAACGACGCGGACGTCGGGCGGTTCGAGGATTTCGCCGAGGAGAACGGCTACGACTACAACATATCGCGGCTTATTCAGATAGAGCCGAGAAATATTTTGGTCGAGGACGAAAAGCTGGAATACAGCAATACTATGTGCCTGTCGACGCTCGGCGGAATAAAGATATTTGACAAAAACAACGAGGAGATCACCCACATCAACGACGGAGAGTTGTACGTTACCAACCACATCTTCACCTCAACGGAGAACGATTTTCACGTTGGCGGGAAAATATTTATAAGCCAGAACGGCGTCGAAAAGGAGTTTACGATCAAGGGCTACACAAAGGACGCACTTTTCGGCACGGCAATGGTGGGAATGTCAAGATTTCTCATAAGCGATAACGACGCGGCACTGTTTGACAATGAAAACGCGGCGGCGTGCAGCTCGGTCGAGGTACACACCGACGACGCGGATTATCTTGATAAGTTCAACGTGTTGGGCTTGAATACCATAATGGCGATAGACCGTTCGATGTTTAAAATGACATATCTTATGGAAATACTTATCGCGGGCATATTGCTTGTGGTGAGCGTTTGCCTGATACTTATCTCAATGGTGATACTGAGGTTTATCATCAATTTCACGATAACCGAGGAGTTCCGCGAGATAGGCGTTATGAAAGCTATAGGTATCAAAAACTTCGCTATCCGCGGACTGTATATCGCGAAATATTTTGCCATCGCCGTTATCGGCACGGTGGTCGGGCTTTGTATCAGCTTCCCGCTGAGCCGGCTGATGATAAGCGGAGTTTCGCAGAAGATAGTTATTTCAAGCGGCGATAATTACCTTATAAATATCGGCGCGGCAATTCTGGCAAGTGTGATCGTCGTACTGTTCAGCTACATGTGTACGCGGAAAATACGCAAGTTCTCCCCTATCGACGCTATACGAAGCGGCGAAACGGGCGAGCGCTACAAGAAAAAAGGTATACTTCGGCTCGGAAAGTCGCATATGCCGACCGTGCCCTTTATGGCGCTGAACGATATTTTCAGCGGCTTAAAAAGCTATGTCTCGATGATAATCATCTTTATTCTCGGAACACTTCTTGTTATTATCCCCGTGAACACGATAAACACTCTGCGCTCCGACAGACTGATAACGATATTCAATATGGTCGAAAGTGATCACATTATTTCTCAGGAGCTGCTGTTCAATCCCAACGAGGACAACAAGGCAATGGTGGAGCGCAAGTTCGCCGAGGTACGGGAGATGTTCGCCGAAAACGGTATCGACGTTGACGTGTTCCAAGAGATTATGTTCCGTTCAAACATCAGTAAAGGCGAAAAGCGTACAAATTCTATTTCGTTCCAGGGAATGGGCGGAGTGACTGCGGATATGTACACCTATCTTGAGGGAACGCCGCCGCAGAATGTTCACGAGGTCGCGCTGACGCATCTTACCGCGGGACAGATAGGCGCGGAGATAGGCGACGATGTGGAGGTTAAGATAGGCGATGACACAAGGACGTACACCGTAACCGCGATAAATCAGAGTATGAATAATATGGGAGAGGGCGTGCGGTTTTATCAGGACGCGGAGCTTGACTACAATTACGCGGCGGGCAGTTTCGGAATTCAGGTGAACTACAAGGATAATCCCGATAAAAACGCACTTGCCGAGCGCAAGGCTCTGCTCGAAAAGCTGTATCCCGACACTAAAGTCTACACTCCCGGTGAGTATATCGACTATATGATAGGTAACGTTGCCGATCAGCTCGACGGAATGAAGATACTTATTTTAAGCATAATTCTCGGGATAAACGCGCTTGTTGCCATGCTTATGGTAAAGAGCTTTATCACCAAGGAAAAGAGCGAGATAGCGCTACTGAAGGCGATGGGTTTCAAAAACAACGCGCTGACGCTTTGGCAGATCTTACGTATAGGAATAGTGCTGCTGGTTTCCGTGCTTACGGGAGCATTGCTCTCTTCCCCGCTGTCGCCGCTGATAATCACGCCGATTTTCAGAATGCTGGGCGCGTACAGCATTGAATACGAGATTCGCGCGTCAGAGGTCTATGTGGCTTTACCGCTGATAATGCTCGGCGTTACAGCGCTCGCGGCGTTTATCTCGGCGCAGGGATTGAGGAAAATATCTTCCTCGCAGATATCAAATAACGAGTAAGGGGGATCATTACAATGACGAATATATTAGAGGTCAAAGACCTTTGCAAGACTTATGTTATTAACAAACGGCAGAACAACGTCCTTAAGAACGTGAACTTCCACATCTCCGAGGGCGAAATGGTGGCGGTCATGGGTCCGTCGGGCTCGGGAAAATCAACGCTGCTGTATGCGGTCTCGGGAATGGACAACATCACCGCAGGCGAGGTGAATTTCAACGGGCGCAATATCGCAAAAATGAACGCGAAAGAGCTTGCCGGCCTTCGGCTTGACGAAATGGGATTTATTTTTCAGCAGATGTATATGCTGAAAAATCTCTCGGTGCTCGATAATATAATACTGCCCGCCTGCCAGTCCGTCAAGATAAAGGAATCGCGCAGAGAGACCGTAGAGCGCGGTTACGAGCTTATGCGCAAGCTCGGTATTATTGAGGTAGTCGATAATGATATTAACGAGGTCTCGGGCGGACAATTGCAGCGCGCGTGTATCTGCCGCAGCATGATAAACAAGCCGAAGATGATCTTTGCCGACGAGCCTACCGGCGCGCTCAACCGCACTTCCTCCGACGAGGTAATGGAGGAGCTTGCCAAGCTTAACGCCGAGGGTACAACCATAATGCTGGTAACTCATGACGTAAAGGTCGCAGCAAAATGCACACGCATTTTATATATTGTCGACGGGAATATTCAAGGCGAGTACAAACTCGAAAAGTACGACAAAACCAAGCTCCGTGATCGCGAGCGCGCACTCAACGGCTGGCTTATGGAAATGGGCTGGTGATATTGACAAGCCGCAGCGGATATGATATAATTTAGGCAGCGTTTGTGAATTATAGCTGAGAAGTATGTCAAAAAATGGGCAGATATTGAGTTTATGCATATGAAAACCCGTGATCAAAAGAGAGGATTTGAATGACAGATATTCTGATCGTTGAGGATAACAAAGAGTTGGCAGGTGTGCTGTGTGATTTTCTGCGCGCGGAAAATTACACGGTATCCGTTGCCGAAAATGCGGAAAAGAGCCTCGCACTGTACGAAAAATACGGTGCGAGGCTTATAGTGCTTGATTTGATGCTGCCGGATAAGGACGGTTTTTATATTCTCGAAAAAATTCGAGAGGAGAGCAACACGCCGATACTGATAGTCAGCGCAAAAACGAACAAGGACGACAAGCTTCTCGGGCTTGATCTCGGCGCGGACGATTATATAGAAAAGCCGTATGATATTGATATTATGCTTGCGAAAATACGAGGGATATTCAAACGGCGATATGCGCTCGACGAGATGACCGACGGCGATATCCGTATAAACAATGTCAGCCGAACCGTGTTCAAAAATAACATTCCGCTTGAAATGACCACCAAGGAATTTGAGCTGCTGGTGCTGCTTATCGAGAACAAGGGACGGACCCTTTCAAAGGAATACATCTTCAACACGATATGGGGCAGCGACAGCTATTCCGAGCAGCAGACGCTCACCGTACACATCAAGTGGCTGAGGCAAAAAATCGAGGAAGACCCGAAATGTCCGCGGAGAATTTTAACGGTCTGGGGAGTGGGGTATAAGTATTTATGAGAGCGTGGAGAAAATTTTTCACGTTGGTTATCGTGCTTGTTGCGGCGGTTTTTATTGCGGCTAATTGGCTGCTGTATTATCTGAACATACCAGAAAACGGCAGACCGCACCGCGTTGAAATAAACAGGCTTGCGCTGCAAATAGAGCTAAACGGGTTTAAAAATGTCGATCTGTCGGAATGTGAATTCGTATATAATATCTCGGAATTCGGCGCGGATTTTTATGATACCGCAGGCGACTATTTGATACGCGAGATAAACGGCGAATTGTACCGCTTTGATTACAGAAAGAAAAGCAGTCCGGTAAACGCTCAAGCAGCCATTACGGTTAACGCGATCTTGGCAGTGATGACAGCGGTAGTTTTCGGGATTTTACTTTTTGTGCGTGGGAAAATAATTCGACCGTTTGAACGCCTTACTAACGTTCCCTATGAGCTCTCAAAAGGCAACCTCACACCGCCCGTCAAGGAAAACAAAAGCCGATTTTTCGGTAAGTTTCTATGGGGTCTTGATCTTCTACGAGAGAATATCGAGCAGCAAAAGCAACGCGAGCTGGAACTTCAAAAAGAAAAAAAAACGCTTCTGCTGTCGCTTTCTCACGACATCAAAACGCCGCTATCCGCGATAAAATTATACTCAAAGGCACTGTCGAAAGACCTCTATCCCGACAAGGAAAAGCAGCGCGAGATAGCCGAGAGCATCAACGAAAAGGCGGACGAGATCGAGCGATATGTCACGCAAATAATCACCGCCTCACGCGAGGATTTCCTGAGTCTTGACTTGGAAAACGGCGAGTTTTATCTTTCGGAATTGGTACAAAATATCGCGGACTATTACATCGAAAAACTGAAGCTTGTAAAAACAGAGTTAGTCATTGGGAAATATAAAAACTATCTGCTTTTCGGTGACTTGAACCGCGCCGAGGAGGTATTGCAGAACGTTATAGAAAACGCGTTAAAATACGGCAACGGAAAGCGCGTTGATCTGCTGTTCCCCGACAATGACGAGGGGGTTCTGATAACTGTTCGAAACAGCGGATGCACACTCAACAATTACGAGCTTCCGCATATTTTCGAGAGCTTTTGGCGCGGCGCAAATTCCGAAAACATTCGCGGAAGCGGTTTGGGATTGTATATCTGCCGGAAGCTTATGCACAAAATGAACGGCGAGATATTCGCGGAGATAAACGGCGAATTTATCTCGGTGACAGCGGTCTTCAGCAGAGCATAAAACCAAAACCGCAGTCATTTAGGCTGCGGTTTATTATAAATATTACTCAAGACCCAGCATCTCATAATATGAAAAAACGGTCAGCGCTCTTGCGAATTCAGTTTCGGTAAGATTTGCCGAAACGGAGGACTTATCAACGGCGATTGTCCTGCTGTTTCCGTGAAGATCGAAAAAGTTATCCGAAAATACGCAGTCAGCTGTTTTAAGATCGAGCCACACGCCCTTCGCGAACGCTTCCGAATTTATGGTGATCTCGAACCGCTCTCCGCAGTCCTTAACGAAAAACATCAGCTGCGGATCGACAAACTTGAACTGCTTCGGGCGAACGGGCATACAAGTATTGGCGCTGAGCGTTTCGCCGTTTTCGATAAGACTGAACTCGATATAGGAGCTTTTTTTATCGGATGATGAGATCCTTGTTTCGTCAGGTGTGAGCGTCAGGAAATACTCGGCGGAAAGCGGCTTTACCGTGACTGTTTTGCTGCCCTGCACTATGATCTCGCCCGTGTTTTTGCGTGAACGCCAGCTTATCTCCGCAATAAATTCCTCTTGTCTTTCCGAGGAAACATTCAGCCGTATGCGCTCAGGGTTGTGGTCGTCGGCAGATAGGAGTACTGGAGCGTAGAACTTTTTCGCAATGTAATGCAAAGCCTTGCGGCGGTGGAAGTAATCAAGCGAAGCCCACGAAATAACGGGGTTGGAGTCGTTCACCTGCCAATAGAGTGAACCCATGCACACTCCCCTGCTGCGACGCATATTCTCGACGTTAATGCGTATCGCGTCTGCCTGTACCATCTGGGTTGCGTAGATCAGCCCCTCGAAATCGTATGGGTAATGCGACATCTGAGCGAGATAGTACATTATCTTCTCCGTGCCCTGATCGCACTTCTGATGCGCCTCCATTACAGGCGCGCAGAGATTGAGGTCATGCGGCTCGGAAAAGCTTTTTACCGTTTTTATCGACGGCACGGACTCAAACCCGAATTCGGAGCAGAAACGGAAAATGTGGTTATAGTAGTCTTCGAAAGGCTTTAGACTGTGCCATACCGCCCAGTAATGCTGATCTCCGCGGTGTTCGTCACTGCTGCCGTCAAATCCGCCCCCCGATGACGGAGACGAGCACCAATAAAACGTTCCGGGATCGTATTCTTTGAGAACCTCGGGAATTACCTGTTCGAAAAGGCGAAGATAATCCTCCTTGTAGCGGTGCTGATCCTCCGGAAGCCCCCAGCCCTCCCACATACTCTCGACCTCGTTGTTGCCGCACCACATAGCCAGCGAGGGGTGATTTCGGATACGTTTGGCGTTGTCTGCGATCTCCGCGCGGACGGTATCGCAGAACTCCTCGTCCGCCTTGTACGCCGAGCACGCGAACATACAATCCTGCCACACCAGCAAGCCCATTTGGTCGCACAGCTCGTAGAACCAATCATCAGGATAAATTCCGCCGCCCCACACGCGTATCATATTGTAATTCGCGTCACAGCAAGCGTTCAGCAGCCTTTCGGTAAGCTGTGCGCTTCTTCGCGGCAATATCTGATCCTCGGGAATATAGTTCGCGCCCATCGCAAATATTTTCAAGCCGTTTACGGTAAACGCGAATTCCTCACCGTTGTCCGAGCCGTCCGCTTTGGTGAGCTTACCGCGGCTTACCGAAACAGTGCGCAGACCTATTTTCATTTCGCGCTCGTCAAGCGTTTCACCGTTTTCGTTGACCAGACGCAGCGAAAGCCCGTAAAGCGGCTGCTCACCATAGCCGCGCGGAAACCACAGCTTCGCGTGAGCGACTATCATGTGCAGAGTTTTATTTCCGCCGATATTGTTGCCCGCCATGACCTGACAGCCGTCGGGCGCAGTAAGCTCCGCCTTGATGTAAAGCCCGTCCGGGACCGCGAACGATGTTTCCACATCAATATCAAGCTCGATGATATCCTCGGAGATCCTTTCGTGGTTCTGACGGATGTACACATTGTCTATCAGTCCTCCACGCACGCCGATAAGCTCCACATCGCGCCATATTCCCATATCTGGTAGCATGGGACCCCAATCCCAGCCGAACATATAATGCGCCTTGCGAATATGCGGATAGCCCGCCATTGTTGACGCTACGCCCCAAATGGGCGTTTCGGCGTTTTTTTCCGCTATATACTTGGTCGGCGAGGCGATTTTCACGGTAAGCGTATTGCCATGTGCGTGTACAAGCTCCGTGATATCGCAGGTGTACTCGCGGTGCATATTGTTGGTAGTGAATATCGGCGAACCGTTGAGTGATACACCGGACAGCGTGTCGATACCGTAAAACCGCAGTAGTACATTATCCGCGCCTAGCAATTCCTCATCAAGATCAAATTCGCGTTCGTAGGTTACTCCCTCATCAAATATCGGCAATGTCTTGTACTCGTTGTCACGGTAATAAGGGTCGTCAATAAGCCCCTCATCAAGTAGCGAGCCGCACAATGACCCGGGAACGTTTGCCGATATATCATACCTGCTGTTGAACAGCCGCCATTTTCCGTTTAATGACTGCTTCATAATATCCTCCGAAAAAATAAATTTCTTATAGTATAATAGAGATGAGCAAAACACCAAGTAAAATGTAAACACCAAACAAAGTAGAAAAAA